>Ga0315914_1008843_pt1 | contig 13223 bp, 4 predicted proteins | sample MpolenodulesMG_FD_203920 | JGI IMG/M metagenome (GOLD analysis project Ga0315914, IMG submission 203920) | Medicago polymorpha root nodule microbial communities from Los Angeles, California, United States - elongated nodules | ecosystem: Host-associated > Plants > Roots > Nodule | place: USA...
GTTGTCTGTTTTCCTTTAAAGTTCAAGTCTGTTTGGAGCTCATCTCTAACTTTTCTTATTGCATCCAATAGCTCAGGTGTTGTATTTTTGTATTGTATTTTTCCAATGCATATGAACACAGTAATTATTAATTTACGTTGAGTCTCAAGGTTCGCTGCAACGTAATTTCAAGAGACATAGACTAATTTGCCTTTTTGTTTGGTATGTACTGTATAATTACTTAAAAACTCTTTAAATTAATAATTATTAATTTATCGATAAATTAATAACTCTCTAAATTAATAAATTTCTCATGTCCTCGCATTATTAATTTATAGAGTTTTTACTGTATAACTATTCGAGCTTATGTCATTGGAACAGTCAACTATTTTGCCACAGTTGCATCAGAAGTCAGTTGGTTCAATGGATGTCGTTTCATTAACCTTAGCAAGAGACGTGCGTTGAGGGATATGTGTAATTATATATGCGGCATAAAAAGTATACAATCAATTAAGAGGAAACATAAGAGCAATAATTATTGAAATTCAATCTCAACACAACTTTATCTACTTAGATTCAGTTTACTTTGATTCACGTCACTAAAACACTTTTATAATACCTTGTTCACCAAATCTGTCGTTGCGAGTAAAAATTGAGATAAATGCGGTCTCAGTGGATTCAATATTTTATTTTTTGATAAAAACCAGCATACTTACTGTTGTACGAGGATAGTAAAAATAATCTTTTATCATGATCTAAATTGATATGTTTTGATATCATATTTGAGTTTATATTAAGTTTAATTCATTATTACAAAATAGGTTTGTTAGATGAGATGTATCATTATTTATATACTATTTTTAGAATCTATCTTTAATAGATGTAGAACTTGGTTTTTCTAATAAATTTTTTGCATCCATAACATAGTATTCAATTTTTTTTTTGAAGGATGGTAATCAAAATGTTAAGATTAACAAAAATTTCAATTAAATTTTGTAATACACTACTACTTTCTTTTACTTGAGTGTGTACTATCACTTTGAAGTTAGTTAGCAAAGGCCACTTTGAAGTTACTAAAAAAGGAACTTACGAGTTTATATGAAATTTTGGTAATTTTACCATATAAAGTATTTTTTTAGGGGACCATATAAAGTTTCAAAACTTCTTTATAACTCTAGAAAATATAAACCCTTTCCCAATGTTTGAAGTCTTAGTCATCATATGTAATTTTGACCCCATGAAAATAAAATTCCAATGGGTACACATGGTAACAGTAAGATGTACAATCCTCATCAAACATGAACAAACTGAGTCTGAAACATTGTTTCGCTAAAGTCCAACATTTACATCTATTCAATGTGTCAATTGCTGCTGATGAAGATTGGATAGGACTCGATTATCCTCTTAAACCCCACAAATGGAGCATAAGCCACTTAAGATAACACGATGCTGGGCACGTGAACAGGACCACGTTTCATTATCTGATTGCCTGCTCTTTGTTAAACGTGGCATTGTTTTTAATGCAGTTTTTGATTTTGATGACTAGGCTGTCACGTTGTAGGGTTGCCATTTTTCATGATGGAATTCATCCTCACTATTTTCATGTTAATCTTAGGGATGTCCTCTCATGTTCATTCAACTCTTTCGTGAATCATGGGATAACTTTTATGTTAGTTCATTCCTTCATAGGATTTCGCTTTGACTTTAATTGACTTCTGTTAGTAGCAATAAAATCGGTCCTCATTGAACCTAATATTAAATGTATGAACAGTGCTATTTAGTACGACTCAATGACCTATGACAACACACGACGTTGAAATCGACGGATAGCATACAATACATGGGAGAGAGAGAGAGAATAAAAGCAATGTTGCATCTTATTCATCCAATGGTTATATGTGTGTCATGCGTTCTCGTGCTTGTATTGGTGTCGTGCCAACAAGCAATTTCCTAAATGTATTTCTAAATTCGTACTTTTAGTTATGTAGTTTCACGTATTGTTGTAATTTTTGTCCAAATCCATATTTTTGACTAAGAAAATGAAATTTTTGGGTCTAAAATTGGTTGTTTTATTTTTCGAATTTAAAGAGAAAAGACATAAAGTTATTAGTTTCTTTGAAAAACTAAAAGCAACTTTTAGTTCATGTGCAAAAAAACGTAGGCACTTGTTTTTGTGGTGTCCGAAATTCGAACTCTAAAATTTACATATATTATACATTATTCATACCAACTGAGTTAAGCTCACGAGAATGTAGGCAATTTAATCTATGGAAACATGGTCCATCGTTAAAAGATGGACAATTATAATTTATAAAAAATTATAAGAAAAGACAATTATAGCAACATGGTACTCCCGTTGATCCCTATTATAAGAGGAATTTTTTTATCTAATTTATAAGAAAAAGCTACAAGTTTTAAGATGTGTTTATTGTTTAAATGACATTTTATCCTCATTTTAAATGTTGTCATTTTAATATTAATAAATATATTTAATGTCTTACAACTTTTTATGAGGATATATTTGATAAAACAATACTAAATACTAAATAAGTAACACTAATCAATAGTTTCATTGATATTGGTGTTCTTCTGTTTTTTTCTTGTTATAGTTAGAACCGAAAGAAATTATTAACTTTGAAATTCCCTTTATATAATTATATAGATTTATATATTTTAAAATTTAATTTGAAAAAGAGTTCAATTATTAAAGGTGGTTTTGTTCAAATAATGTCTGACTAAAAATAGTTAACTTCAGAATTTCATTTATATAATTTTATAAACATATGTGTCAAATAAGGTTATGCACGTCATCCATTTAAAAGGAAAAAAAAATAAAACAAAAGTATATGTAATAAAAATAAATTAGGGTTAAATATGTTTTTCGTCCTTATAAAATTGAGAATTTTTAAGTTTAGTTCTTACTTAATTTTAATAGGGATTTTAGTCCTTACAAAAAAAATTACTTCTAATTTTAGTCCCTGTTACAACATAGTTTGTTTAATTATCCTTAAACTCTTACATTTTTGAACGATTTTTTTAAGACAAGTCTAAAACACTATGAAAGGTTCATTTAACAAAATTTAATTTTTTTTAACTTGAAACGAATTAAATATGAATTTTTAAAACGGCAAAAGTTAAAGATAAAATTAACAAGATCTGGAAGTAGAAATCAAATTTTGCGACAATTTTTTGCAAAGGAACTTTTAATAATGTTGTTAACACGTCTGCAAAAAATTTTAAAAACTCAAGAGTTTAAACATAAATTAAACAAATTTGAATTGAGAATGGACTAATACTGAGTGCAGAAATTTTTTTTAAGGACTAAAAACCTATTAAAATTAAGTAAAGACTAAACTTAAAAGGTCCCAATTTTATAGAGACCAAAAACATATTTAACCCCTTTTTTAAAGAAGTTATATGTTTTTTTTTTGAAGGATTGAAAGAAATATATGTAATAATTATGATCTGGAAGATTAACATAAAAAAGAGGTGGCATTTAACATGAGACACTTGAAAATCTTCCCACCATGGGAAAGTAACCTTTTTAACCATTGATATATTTATATAATATTGAGTGGTTAAGATGAAGGAAGGGATACCTGTTAAACACTTTTTTTTCTTCTTTTCAATTTTCTGCCATAATTAGATCTCTACCCGTGCGATGCACAGATTTTTTTTTTTTTGTTTCATTTTTTTTTGACAATCCACAAAATTAAAATGAATAAAATAGCATTAATATCAAAGTTAGTTTAGTGATCATACCATTAATAAATTATTATGGACAAAATTTGCATCACAATCACATTTCTTAGGAGAAACGAAGGAAAAAGGGGAAGAAAGGGATGAAAATTGTTGCCTTCTACATTGAGATAGAAGGAATAAGCGAAAAAAAGGTTCAAAACCGTCCAATGTTCAATTCTGTAAAGAAAAAAAAGGGATTAATTGGTTTTTTAAACAGGACATTTGGTATTGGATATGAGGTAGTGGAATCAAAATTGTATCACAAAAAAGGCGGGATTACGTTAATCAGAGGCGGCATTAGGGTTAATAGCATTGTTTAACATTTATATATATTAAAATTAAGAGTCTTTAAATAGTTTATATATTTTTAATACATGCATTTTATAAAAAAATAGATGCCTGTAGTCCCTACCCAAGGATTAAAAACTACTCTTTTTTTTTGATAAAAAAAGGCATGAACTAAGAACAAACATTTTGTTCAGCCCCGTTAAATAGGTATTTAAATCCATCCTCGAGTGTATTAAGATTTAACTTAGGAGTATAATTTTTTTTTTTTAAGGAAAACTTAGGAGTATAAATTTGTTAACCTTAATCAATAATTTTTATTTTTTATTTTTTTTTCGAAAACCTTAATCAAGTAATTGTTATAGTGTATATAAACAAAAAACATATATGTAAAATAATTGCCACAATGTTTGTTAAAAAAAAAAATTGCAACAATGTATGTACATGACCACCACTACCACATTAGCTTCGTTGTTTTTTTTACAGAGGTTAAGAAGCAAAGACTTGGAATCGATCTTTAGCACATTCTTCTTTTTTTTAGTTATGGAGTGTCACTTCATTACAAATCCTATGGTACACTACACAGAGGATTTACCATGAGCTGCTTCAAATAAATAACATAGCATAAAATAATGAATTAAACCAATATAGTATATAATGAAAAAAGTTTAAATAAATTAAGATATATGATTCTTCAACTGTCTGTGTAATTTACTACGGTTTAGGATTTTTTTTGTTGAGAGAAACACGGTTTAGAATTTGCTATATATAGTCGAGTTTGCATGGAAATTGGGGTAGCCGAATTTGCATGAAAATTAGGGTATTCTGTTTGTAAACGTATTAAATAAGTGTACAACAACTTGTAAAAAAAAAATTCAAAGAAACAATAGATATATACAAACGATGACACAACAGTGAGGAGAAATATTAAGGATTGCTGCATTTTAGAGGGAATTTGTTAGGTTAAGTTGGTGCGCTGCATTTTAGATGAAATTTGTTAAATTAAATTTTTGTTAACCTAATGCAGCATTTTAGAGGGAAATTATTAGGTTAGGTTGAATACCAACTATTAAAAATTAATAAGAAAAAAACAATTAACACCGTATTTTAAGTACTTGTATAATCCTTTTTTTCTTCTTTTTTTGAATTCAAGGTTCAGATATGAAGCTTTTTTTCTTCTTTTTTTGAATTCAAGGTTCAGACTTGAAGCTTTGAATGTCAATTAAAAATTAAATAAAAGTTAATACATGGGTTGTTGGCATGTTCATTTTTCTGGAGACCGCCACTGGGTTACCACTAACCAGCTTGGGTTATTCCTTATTAATTTCCAATTCAATCACTTCAAGGGAAGTGTAAAAGGAGTAAATTTATCCTTTGCCTTCATCCATTAAGTGGAGTAATAAATAAATCCTAAACTAAAATGAACTGACGGTATTGAGGATTTCTAAAAATAGGATATTTCCTAGATCTTGAATTTTTTTTCGTCTTGCTTGGACAAAGAAATGCCAAGATTAATCTTGGAAAATGAAAGAAGCAACAATCAATAGGTAATGGTGTAGCCAGACATCATGAGATTTGTTGTCCTGTGGTGAACGTGCATGAACGGTGGTGCGGCACAAAAGCTATGTTGCAAAGCATCTAGCTAGGAGGAGGGATGAATGAACTAAAGAGAGAAGAAGGAAAGGGTATTAATCAACATTAAATATTACAATCCTTTTCTTCTAAACAACAAACAAAAGTAATAAAACCTGTTTGACTTACAGATGGCGGTAAAAAGTGATTTTCCCATGAGAAGATTTTCAAGTGTCTCATGTTAAATGCCACTTAAAAAGGAAAAGCCTTTGTAACAATTATGCTCTTACTTTTCCCTCTCATTTAATTTTATTTATAGAAAATGTTAACAAATGCCCTAATTATTTCTTCCTCCTTAAATTTTATTTATTTATTTCTCTGTACGATGCAGAAAGCCAATCTACTTTCATATTTAGATTTAGCATATTATGGGAATGGAGAGTTGTTTCCCTTGATGGGAAAGTTGAATCTTGACCATTAATATAATAGTTTTTTATTCCAATGGATGAGATCTTTTACCTGCAACTTACTAAAACTTTTTGCTGGCACATGTACACCTTTTACAGCGGCCCCATCTGCTTATTAATTAACATTATTTCATTTTGTTTGAATTTTTGGTCTTTTTGGAATTGTTTATGGGCCTATGGCAATTGTACTTGGGCTTGACTTCTAAGTTTAAATTGTCAACATTAATTATTATTTGCAATCCTTTATTACTAGTTATATTTTCTTGGTAACAATTAAATTCAATATTAAAATAAATTAATATAAAGAAAAATAATTTTTATGTTGAATAATAGATTGAAATAACATCAAATTTGTACAATTCTTTGAAAAAAAATTACGCTGATTAAGATGTTTGGAGTTTGATTAATCATTTAAACTTCTCTCTTGTTCTACTAGGTCTAAGATTATTCTCATCTAGGAAATTGTTTGGAGTTTGACTAATCATTTAAACTTCGTTCTTGTTTTTCTAGGTCTAAGATTCTTCTCATTTAGAAGATTGTTTGGAGTTTGATTAATCATTTAAACTTCTGTCTTGTTATTCTAGGTCAAAGATTCTTCTTATCGAGAATAAATTCAAAATCAATTTCAATTTTATTGAATTAAAAATCCCATTGTCCTTTGGCTTATTTAACCAATTGATTATTATGTATACATTCAGCTTGATGAGGCTGAAGTCCGCATGAAGAGCGCGGCAACATTACTCAAACTTGTTTTTCATTCACGGTCCTGCTTATTTACTCTAAGTTATGTAATATTTTGTATGAACAAGGGACACATGCTCGTACTTTTTGGATGTGCCTACTGTTAATCTTATCAATTTAAGATGTCTTCAAAACGATTTAGCTTGTTGTTTCAAAATATGATGTCAGCAAAATGATTTATGTTTCATATTTTTTTCAGTGTCTTGGATCATCAGCTGTATAAGGCATTGCCTTTAGTATTACTTATCAGTTTGGAAATTATGGGTTAAATTGCTTTTGATACATAACCTTTTAAAACCCAATGTATAATCCTTCTTTTTATACACATAACCAGTAGTTGCACGAAAATCCTTCCTTGTTGGATTCACCTACTTCTTCATCTGATGAAGTGTTGCCAACCTCTGAACCAGAACCACAACTTCTGTCCAAGCCCTATAAATAATATGGTTGCGGCATCAAATTAGTAACATGGTATAGCCAACAAAACTTTATACACTAAAATATTTGCTTAACATAAAAGAACAAAATTTTACCTCCGCAACGTCCTCCACATCGTCCTCCGCATCGATACGTGGCTGTCCTTGGAAAATGTCCATAATTTCATCTATATCCATTCTGTATACTGTATTACATAACAAAATCAATATCAATATCAATAAATTAATAGTTAAATGTGTTATTTTTTGAAGAGAAAAATTGTTTTCTATCACCTATAATTATAATAATTAAATCTTATTTGCCAAAAACGTCGACGAAATAAAATTTAATTTTTCTGAATTTTTAGTACTCATAATAGAGAATTTTGATTACTTTTTACAATAAAATATATAAAAAAAAAATTAGTATGATTTTTATAAACAATAAAATGATGTTTTTTCATATGAAATGACATTTTCTAAAATATAAATATCAAAATGTAGCTCCTTATTCCATAAAAATAATAGTTAATTTAAAGATTTTTGAAGTAAGAGTACCAGTACAACTTAATTTGCGGGCGTACCGTGGAAACTCCCATAATATAAATGTCAACATGATTATGTCCAAATAAACCACAGTTCAGTTCAAATAAACCACATTTATCGCATATAATGTCCAACAATTACCTCTGCACTCACCAATTAATTGAAGAAAAAAACACATATTCAGATGCAAACACAAATACTTGTACAAAAGCACTTTCTACAACATCTACATCAGTAAATTTTCAACCAATGTTTGAAAAGAGATGATGATATTTTTGCAATTGACTTGAACTTTAGTACATCGATTGTCTCCTGCAACCAATTTTGCTGTTAAGGTACATGGCAGTGTAGCACCAAAACTGACATACATGGCAGTGAAGAACGAACTTTAGATCAGTGGGGTAAATCCATGGATGCCGTAGAACATTGTCGAGGGAGAAGGAATAATATAGGCTGCTGTTTGAAGATTTCTTTGTTTAAAAATGAAGATGGAGTTTTCCAGTTTTTTCATAGGATTTGTTGTGTTTCGTTTTTTGATTTTAGAGAGAAAGAGGAAGGGACCAAGCGTATAGATTGTTTGTTTTGTTATGTGAAATTAATCATAAGTGAAGTAGTAGTAAAAAGGGGAGGTGTAATAGGAAAAACAAACAATATTAAAAAACTGTTTTTTTTTTCTTTTTCTTTTTTTTTCAACCGGTTACTGAACAGCCACCTGCCTGAAAAAGGACAGTTTCCCATGGTGGGAAAGAACTGTCTGATCCCAGGCTAAACGCCACCTATCTATCTACTTTAAGTTTAGTTCCATGTCAGCAACCTTTTATCGGTGGAAGTATAGGTCGGACAAAAGATAAGGACTTACCACCTAGTTTAAGTCATTTTACATCAGTTTAAGATTTTTCTTAAATAAATTAAACTAACATTTTTTTAGAGGTTTATATATAACTAAAAAATTAGCTACATGTAACGAAAAAATTAAGCTTACCATTTTAACATATTTAAGTATATATGATTGATTTTTTTAAAAGTTTAATTGCTTTTTCTTTTGTCAAGTTTAATTGCTTTTCTATTCTTTATTTTATCACATTTATGAAAATAGTCTCACTTTCTAAAATCAAAATGTTTGGTGAGTGTTAGAGAGAGTGTTCAAAAGAGAGTGTTGCTAACATTCCTCTTGTTGTAATTTAGGTCCTAATCCATATATTATCAATAAAAAAATTAAAAAAATGAAGACTTTTGGCCCAAAAGTGATTATTTAACGACCCAATTTTGATTTTGAACATAAAATATCACTTTTGTTATAAACAATCGTCATTTTATAGGATAAAAATCATTGTTTTCGGAAAAAAAATCTGGATTAGGATCAAAATTACAATAAATTTAATACTTTTTCTTTGAATAAATTAATATGATATAGGAGAGTCAAAAAGTTTGATTTAAAAAAAAAAAGAGGATTATTTTCGTGAGCTTTATAAAATAGGAGGACAACAACAATTAAGTTTTATTTAACTTAGTGGAATCGGCTACATGAATCTAATTACGCCATAATGTTCTATCATAAACCATATTTAGATCCAACTTATTGATCTCTAAGTCTTTTCTAATAGTTTCTTTCATAGTTTTTTCTAGATCCACTTCGAGCTCTTTTGACCCGACTCTTCTCCATCTAATCTACCTTTCTTACTATAGTATTTACATGTCTTCACTCTACAAATTGAAACAACATAAGTCTATTTTCTATCATGTTTTTTTTACTGTAGGTGTTACCCTAACTCTCTTCAATAGTGTCATTCCTAATCTTATCTCCGCTGGTCTAACCACACATCCAAATCAACATCCTCGTCTCCGCTGCATTTACCATACACCACCGTTGGTTTGACAGTTGTCCAATAGAATTTTTCTTTCAAGTTTCAACTTAAGCAGTATTTTTTTTTATCACATAAAGCACTTGAGGTTCTTCATTTCAACCACCCAACTTAAATACGATGATTTCAATTTGCTTTTATTTATTTGTCGTTTTGTACTATAGACCCAAGATATTTAAATCATGTAACTTTAGGTATGATATGATCTCCAACTTTCATCTCTAAGATAAAACTAATGTCTTTTTCTGAAGTTACATTCTATATACTATGTCTTGCTTCTACTCCGACGAAAACCATAAACTTCTGAGGCTTGTCTCCAAGTCTCTATCTTCCAATTTACTTTCTCTCTAGCTTTTAGGGTAGTTAAATTTATTTTTATTAATATCTTTAGCATTTTTCTATCATATGCAAATTTGCACATGTTAAGAAGTTTAAAAAAAGTAAGTTTGCATTGGAACTTGTGCATTTGATATTAAATATGTATCTTTTTAATAATTAATTATTGTTTTCAATAAAAAAAATCTACTTTTAGTTGTTTTAACATGTGCAATATTGCACATGTTAGACAAACTCATATCTTTATTATACAAGAACTTTTACCCGTGCTACCGCTCGACTCATAAACAATGGAGAAGCTAATATGTTGCAATATGACGCCTGTATGTTTTGGATTTTCTTGGAAAAAAAAATATTTTTAACTAAAAAATCTTTTTTATTTCATTTTTGTAGTGTTTGTTTTTTATTTTTAAAAAATCCTTCTAAATCTATTTATTTTATAAATGCAATGAACTCAAGTGTAAGAGTTTCAAAGGAAACTAAAATTTGTCGTTTTATGCTATTAACATGGATGTTGTGTCACAAATTCATTATTTTTGTTTTTAACGAATTTGTATTGTACCGATGTACTCTATCAATTTGAATGAATGAATATCGTTTATTTTTGTCAAAAAAAAAAGAAACTAAAATTGATTTTTATGATAGTAAGCAAACATAAATAATTGTTGATTATTTTAACTCAATATATTTTATTTAAAGCTGAAACAAACGCATTCATGATCCATTACATAGATAAAAAATAACTCAACATAAACAATAGTTTAGGACATACAACTATTGTTCACACGTTTTAGAATAATTCTTTATACACTACATTTGAAGTCATTGTTGACATCAATCGATCATGCTCATTTGGAATATTTCGGTCATATATCAGCTCATCATATATCAAGAAAAGTGGAAATCAAATCAAGAGTGCATTAAGTGTCATAAACGCGAAATGAGTATTTTGAATTTCTTGATGTTATGGAACTTGTGCATTTAATATTAAATATGTATCTTTTTAATAATTAATTATTGTTTTCAATAAAAAAAATCTACTTTTAGGTTTTTTTTTTTTTTAGAGGTACTTTTAGTTGTTTTAACATGTACAATACTGCACATGTTAGACAAACTCATATCTTTATTATATTAGATTTTAAGTTAAATTATCAATTTACCAACCTATTAAATAATTTAAACATATTGACATAAATTCATTTAAATGCATTACTATAAAATAGAATTGAAATAAAATGTCACATAAAGTCATAATCTTCGAAAGTTTATGTTGAAAATATTTATAGTCACACCCATAGCAAACTGATCACACCGTAAACAATTCAAAATAACCTTGTTTTAAAATTAAGACTTCAAACCAAACAATTTGATTTAAGTGTTTAAGAGGTCTATCAAAAGACAAATTGTTGGAGAGAGTTTAAATTTGATTTTTGAATAGAATAATTCTTGATCAAACTTTACTTAGGGGTGTTCATGGGTTGGGTCAACCCAGAAAACCCGGTCAAAACCACCTAAAAAACCCAAAAAAATGGGTTGGGTTGGGTAATTGGGCGGGTTTCTAAAAATGGAAAACCCATAAAAATAAATGGGTTTCGGTTAAAACCAGACACAAACCCAAAAAAACCCACTTACCCAATAATGTTAATATTTTTTATCTTTATTTTCATAGGGTAGAAGAAAGTTATATTTCCAAAACATACACGTGTACCCTATATATTGAAAATCAAAACATATTAGAGTTACAAATTAATATGTTGCACTTTTTGGTCATTTTGATACTAATGCAATTTTATGACATGCAACTTTAATTTGTTGCAAGTATTTTATGATGAAGTTTATTATTTGATATTCTATGATGCATAAAATTATAGTAAAATAAGTTAAACAATTTTTTTAAGAATATTAAAAAGTAGAGTACAATTTTAAAACAAAATTACGAGAACTTGTCATTTAGTCGTTTAATATTAAAAAAATAAGTTGGGTAACCCATTACCCAATCCAACCCAACCCAAAAATTAGTGGGTTTGCTCAAACTCACCCAATAGTATAACGGGTGGTTATTTTACCTCACCCAAACTGGAGTACCCTATTTTGTTTGGTTTTGGGTTTGGCCAACAACCCAAATCCACCCACGAACACCCCTAACTATACTTAGCTCACATACAAACAACAAATTATCATAGTTCACTTCCTCTAAAAACCGAATGATTAACACCAACAAAATATTAAATTTTCAACACTCATCTTTCTCAATTTAAACCTCTCACCTTTGTGATTTCCAAATGTATTGTGTGTCATTGAGCTTGGTGATAATGATGACTTTTTCTCCAACAAGATAAGCAGAGTAGAAACTAATACCAAATTGACCAAACGTGATAACATTCACCCTTAACTTCTAAGGGAGTGAATCCTCTTCAGTGAAGACTTTTCAGTTTTCTGCACTGACCGACTATCTACCTTTAATTACACCCTCTCCCTTTTTAACATTACAAACACACTATCTCGCCTATTTAATAGAGAACCTGGATTACACATGAGAGAAAAAACCACCGGAGACAATCTCCTCCCCCAACCTCTAATGTGCCTCCATAAATTAACACAAACGAATATTTTAATTTCAGCCATTAGAACACACAAAGATTAATGAATTGTAGCACGTGAAGAAGAAAAATAAGCAATTAAGTTGATGATCGCACAAGATTAACACATGAACTCAGTTCACGTGGGGCAATTGAGATAGCGTATCATACATTTTTTTTATGGAGTCAATAACTCAATATCTAGAGCTGTCAGAACGGGCGGCCCGGCCCGTTTAGGCCCGGCCCGAACGGCCGACGGGCTTTTTAAGGGCCGGGCTGAAAAGCCCGGTTTAAATATGGGCTCGAAAAATAGGGCCCGAGCCCGGCCCTATACGGGCTCCCGGGCTAACGGGCCAGCCCTGGCCCGTATTTTTTTTTTCCTTTTCCATTCTTTTAAGTACTGAACATATAGAACAACATAAATATACCGGACTAATGGGCCAGCCCTGGCCCGTATATGTTTTTTTTCCTTCCCATTCTTTAAGGAAACATAATTACTTAAATATACACAAATAGTGAACAAAAGATAAATTAAGATTGATTCAAGAGAATAACAATTATGGAACAAAAGTCAACAAATATCCATAATGACTAAGATTCTAAATTCAAAATACTAATTATCTGGAATAACATAAAAGTTTTAATGATCCAAAAAGTCACTCCCAACAAAGTCACAACATCCAAGAGTCCAGTCCAGTG
>Ga0315914_1008845_pt1 | contig 13221 bp, 9 predicted proteins | sample MpolenodulesMG_FD_203920 | JGI IMG/M metagenome (GOLD analysis project Ga0315914, IMG submission 203920) | Medicago polymorpha root nodule microbial communities from Los Angeles, California, United States - elongated nodules | ecosystem: Host-associated > Plants > Roots > Nodule | place: USA...
GAATGTATAACTTGTTCCGTCGTGTCAACGGTGGTCTCTCACAAATACGAGAAGTGATGACTTCATACATTAGAGACTACGGTAAGCAGCTTGTTACTGATCCAGAAAGGTTGAAGAATCCGGTTGAATTTGTGAAGAGGCTCTTGGATGAAAAAGATAAATTCAGCAGGATTATAAATTTGGCATTTAGTAATGGTCTGAACCTGTGGAGTGAAAATGTTATTTATTCAAACCAGATAAGGACTCGATTGTCGAATATGTTTTTGGGATTAGTATGCAAGGACTATGCTGAGGAAGTTGTTAATAGAAAACTGATTAGAAATATAACGAATATGCTAATGGATTTAGGTCCTTCCGTTTATATGCAAGAATTTGAGAATCCTTTGCTGCAAGTTTCAGCTGAATTCTACCGGGCTGAATCACAGAAATTGATTGAGTGCTGTGATTGTGGGGATTATCTAAAGAAGGCTGAGATGTGCCTGAATGAGGTAATTGATAGAGTGAGCCACTTGTTGGATCCTAGCACTCAAAAGAAGATTACTATTGTGGTAGAGAAGGAGATGATCGAAAATCACATGCTTAGATTAATCCATATGGAGAATTCTGGGTTAGTAAACATGATTGGTGATGATAAGTATGAAGATTTGAGTAGAATGTATAACTTGTTCCGTCGTGTCAACGGTGGTCTCTCGCAAATAGGAGAAGTGGTGACTTCATACATTAGAGACTACGGTAAGCAGCTTGTTACTGATCCAGAAAGGTTGAAGAATCCGGTTGAATTTGTGCAGAGGCTCTTAGATGAGAAAGATAAATTCGACAGGATTATAAATTTGGCATTTAGTAATGACAAGTTGTTCCAGAAAGATTTGAATTCCTCATTTGAATTTTTCATTAACTTGAATCCTCGTTCTCCAGAGTACATTTCACTATTTTTAGACGATAAGTTTCAAAATGGTCTAAAGGGAATTAGTGAGGATGTTGTAGAGATTACTCTTAAAAAGGTTATGGTTTTATTCCGTTATTTGCAGGAAAAAGATGTGTTTGAGAAGTATTACAAACAGCACCTTGCAAAGCGGCTTTTGTCTAGAAAAACAGATTATGATGATGCCGAGAGGAGTCTCATAGCTAAGCTGAAGACAGAATGTGGATACAAATTTACTGCAAAATTAGAGCGCATGTTAACAGACATGAAAACATCTCTAGACCCGATGAAGAGCTTTTACGCCAGCCACCCTGAGTTAGGTGATGCCGATGGTGCTACACTTACTGTGCAGGTTCTGACAGCAGGGTCTTGGCCAACTCAATCTAGTGTAACATGTAACATTCCGACTGAAATGATAGTACTTTGCGAGAAATTTCTGTTATATTACCTCAGCAACCACACCGACAGGAAATTGTCGTGGCAAACTAATATGGGCACAGCAGACTTAAAAGCAACTTTTGGGAATGGTCAGAAACATGAGTTAAATGTTTCTACCTATCAAATGTGTGTACTCATGCTCTTTAATAATGCTGATAGATTAAGCTACAAGGAAATTGAGCAAGCTACTGACATTCCAGCTTCAGATTTGAAGAGGTGCCTGCAATCTTTGGCTCTGGTTAAGGGTAGAGATGTCCTAAGGAAGGAGCCTATGAATAAATATGTTAGTGAGAATGATGCATTCTTTGTTAATGACAAGTTCAGTAGCAAATTGTATCAGGTAAAAATAGGAAGTGTAGTTGCTGAACCGGAGAAACTGAAAACTCAAGAAAGAGTTGAGGAGGAGCGGAGGCCGCAAATTCAGGCTTCAATAATGAGGATTATGAAATCTAGGAAGAAACTGGAACACAATAATCTTGTAGCTGAAGTAACAAAGCAGTTGCAGTCTCGATTCCTTGCAAATCCAACGGAGGTAAAGAAACGGATTGAGTCTCTAATTGAGAGGGAGTTTTTGGAGAGAGATAACAGTGACAGAAAATTGTATCATTATCTTGCTTAGAATTGGTATGATTGTTTTTATTCAGTAGGGTTATTGCAGTGGCTAGTGAAACTGTTTTGATGCATCGATACTTAAATTCTTTAGTAGCACGGACTTTACCTAACAATTGTTCAAGTGTTACTAAATTTAATTAGTAACATTTTTTTTATTTAGTTACAATTTTCAAGTATTACTAAATGTCATTATTGTAGTAGTGATCCATACTTAAATGCTTGACCTTTGTGTAAATACTACTTAGCTTTCCAATTGGCTAAAGAGAGTGCCTTACTTATAAGGGACTTGGTTGATTGTTATTGCTGACTTTATCTACCATCTTGTCTCACCAAGTTATATATAGTAGATTATATGAAAAGTCTCGCATCACTTATCTATTAGAATTAGATTTTGGCTTAATGACAAGCAATACTTTCCAACCACAACCACCCTCTAACCAGTTGTTAGATTACTACTTTAGTCTCTAATTAACTTTGGTTGTATACTCCCTTTACTTGTATATTAAAGAAAGAAAAAAACTACACCGTCCCTCCCACAATGAATATGACTCAATTGTAAAAAAACCAATTTCTTAAAATGAATGACTCGTCTCACTTTTAAATGTAATATTAATTATTACTTTTTCAATTATACATTTTAATTAATACTAATTTCATCAATTTCAATTCAATATCTTTCATTTTGTATTTATGATAATAGTAAATACATCAATACTTGACAAGGGAATTTAAAACCATTTATCTTTCTTTTTCACTTATACATTTTTCTAAATATATGTATAGTAATCGAATGATTCACTCATTATAGGATAAAAAGAGTACTACATATGTCTCATTATGAGTTTTATTTTATTAGTTTTGTCTTAAATTAATTATCGCTTTAGATATTCACAAAACATTGTTAACTTTTTTCAACAATATGTCACCATTTAATTAAGTAGTCAACCTAACTATTCCACTACTATTACTTTAAACCACTCTAATTTTTTTTTTTAAGGAAAACGTGCTTATAGCATTTCATTAATAATAATAGTTTCAATACAAGCGGGTATATCATAATAAATGGCGGGACTAGCTGAATGCGTGACCTCTCGTGCAAGAGTATGGGCCACCCCGTTGGCTTGTCGCCTAACAAACTCCACCCTAGAGTTAGAAAATAGATTGCGAAACAAAGAGCGACAGGAGGAAATAATACAGCCAAATTCAGACAAGTCGGTCCTGTTAGAACGGAAGGCATCAACTGTTAATTTAGAGTCTGTTTCAAAGTCCACGTTATCAAACTGCATATCACTCAACCATTGTAGAGCAGAGTGCAGCCCTAAAGCTTCACCCACATCCGTCGAAACAGTACAAGGATATGTGAGAGTCTTGGCCAGAACAAAAATACCTTCCGAGTCGCGAACACAAACACCAATTCTTGTGCGGTTATGATGAGAAGAAAAAGCCGCGTCAATATTGCATTTATATCTACCGGGCATAGGAGGCTGCCATAAAGGTCCGGTTTGGTGGTTGGAGACGGAGGTCTCCACATTCGCGGCCATAGCGGGGGGAGAAGGCGAAGCAGCTGCAAGGGTATCCGGAGCATTTGCTAACTGCCAATCTGTAACCATGTTTCTAGCACGCTCAACAACCACAACACTCGTTTCTGTGACATTGTCCCAAACTCTGAGATTGCAGTGTTTCCAAATACTCCACATGACTGTTGACAGACGTTGAGATAATTCAACAGACAGGTTCTCTAATAGGTAAAAGATAGCCTCCGTGGTGGAAGCAGTCTGAGAAAGTGCGTGTTGGACGGAACCCCAAAGACCAGTCGTGTTCCACACCTGAATAGCAAAAGGACACTCGAAAAAAACATGCATTAGGTCCTCATGGGGAGAATCACAGCTAGCACATGTAGTGGGACAAACTACACATTTATCCAGCAGGCGGACACGGGTCAATAAACAACCACGGCACATGCGCCAAAGTAAATTCTTAACCTTCGGTGGAACTTTAAGGTTCCAGATTCCAGACCAGTACCCCGAGCGCCATAAGTAAGACGAATTAATAAGCTCTGTAACACATAATCTGTAAGCACTACGTACAGAATGGCGCCCGTGCCGTTCCCCTTTCCTAACAATTCTATCTTCCTCGACCTGAGAAATAAGTGGCGTGTAAGCACTCTAATTAAAATGAGTATTTTCAACTATACACATAACTTTGTTTTTAAGATGTTACCTTATAAAGACAGATAGTATAAGATGGATAAATTAGTTTGAGAGTGATGTATCTATTATTAATTTATTAAGGGTTAGCTAAGTATTTAATCCTTATAAATATTTTAACTTTTCGTTTTAGTTTTTCTAACAAAATTCTTCAACTTTCAGAACCCTAAAAGTATTCCATCACCGCTCTTCATTATCCTTTTAAGACACTTCATGTGTAGACTTCATATTTTTGAATGAAATTTTGCATAAATGTTTCGAATATTATAAGAATCTCTTCGAAAAAAAATAGTTTTTTTTTAATAAAACATGAATTAAATATGAACTTTTATGTTTTTGGTACTTAAAAATTTATATTTAAAAAAATTCTAATTTTTTCGAGAGATTCTTATAATATTCTATACATTTATGCATAATTTTATTCAAAAATATTAAGGTTTCACATAAGTTGACTTAAAAATAGGGACCAAAAATAGTGATAGAATATTTTTGGGACTAAAAGTCATAAGAAAATTTTAGAGGAAATAAAACGAATTTATATGAACGTCGCCATGAATCAACACACTTAGCAGCCAAAGGTTGAACGAAAATAGAATGTGTTGCTACCTTGAATCATGCAATCAACAAGTGTTTTCTACCAGCCAAACTTAGCAGCACAAAACACATTTTCCTCATTTATTTCAAAAAGCTCTATCAAAATCTTATCTGTAATCTCAATTGAAACACTTACAGGTCCCTTTAGAATGATAACAAGGAAAATAACTACAGCGGGATGCTCAGAAAGCCTTTTGCAGTAACTTCTCTCCCATCCTTGAGATTCAACCACTTTTTCCTATAAATTATTATGCAAATGTTGAGTTTAAATTGTATTCATGATTGCAGGTATATAAATAAAAAAATTAGACTCGTGAATAGATTTCTCTTCGACCCGTATGAACAAATTGAGAGCAGCCTCAACATAAAAATTGGAATCATGGAGGCAATGAACTAATATGAACAACTGATAACTTCTTCAAAAATATTATGCTAAAGAATTTTTGTGCCCAAGTGCTATTCATTCTTCAATTTTCCATTCATTCCTGTAGGTCATAACAACTACTATATCTTGGTCCCTCAATTTTAAGATTTGTTTTCACTTTTTAACCCAAAAGGAAATCAAAATATCAAACTTGTTTGAACTAAGGGTTGAAGGAGTTTATGCAGTTAAGGATCAGGGTTTGAACCCTGGTAAAGGAGAAAATATTGATATAACACCTAATTATTATCAACATTTGCCTATCCCTAAAAAAAAAAGATAAAAAAATTCTCAAAATTGAGGGACCAAAAGCATAGTTAAAAAACTGCAGCGGCAAAAACTGCAAAAAGTAATATGTGGGAACTAAATTCATGAAAAATGAAATAGGGGGGTCAAAACAGTATTTAAGCAAACAAAACAACTCCAGTTAAAGAAAAGAGGAAGGAATTAAGTGATGGAATATATTTTTCCCTCAAACAATATCGTTCGATTACCTAAACCCTTATAAAGTATTTCTCCTTAACTTTCTTCATAATCCATTGCAGTATCAGCTTGAGAGAGTAGCAAAATGATCTGCTCCAAAAAATCTATCTTTTACTCTTTCTTTCCTGTTTGCAGCTTCTTCTTTTTCCCACCTAATGTTGGCTAGATCTTTGCTAATTTCTGATGGCTCCACTGGCACCCCAACTGCCCTTGCTATCTCCTCAAGCATATTGTTCACAAAAGCATAATCCAATTTTCGCTCCTTAATTCCATGGTTCTATTTATCAACAATGTCGAGCTGAGATTGTGAAGCCTCAAACTCAACCCTTTGCATCTCGCTCTGCAGTCTGTTGATTTGATCAGAAATTCTTGATAGGACTTCAGTATTTGCGAGAGACAGTGCGGCCAGAGACCTTCCAATATCCTAAATGACTTGTTCAACTTCCTTGACTATGTATCAACACTTCACAAGTAAAAACGGCCACGGTTCCTGTACTTATCGACCAAATTACTTGCCTTTTTTACATCTGATTCAAGAGACTCCAGAGTGACCCTTTCCCTGGTGACTCATTCAATTCTTGAAGTTGTAATTCATTTATTACTAGTGCAATATCAAGGTGTTTTGAAAGGACATTAAAACTTTCTTTGTCAATAAGAACACCAATTGCTGCATTAGTAGTTCTCACAACCTGGCTGGTTAGAACAGCCAAATTTGTACCTGTTTTAAATAATTTATTTTAATTATTATTATTGGTTATGTGCATTGGGCCCATTAGTTTAGTAGTCTTGCCCGTCAAGTTACATTAGCCTATATAAACACATTAGTTGTTGTAATTATTCAGAACTTTGAAATATATTCAGTTTTCACATGGTATCAGAGCATTCCATTCTCTAGCATTTCCAATTGTCCTCCCTGATTCTTTGTCCTGAAAAACACAAGAGTTATTATCAAAAATAACAATACATGATATGTCTTTTATGACTTTTTTTTATGGAAATCAGGCTAGTGGACAATTTAGGGATATGAAGGACATTGTTTAGGGTCATGAATGGATTAAGTTGGACATCCCCTTGACCTGCTACAGTTATAAGAGTTCCATCGGCTATGAATATTTTTTTATTACTAGGACAAAATAGGTAGAAAATTGTGTGGGTAAAGGTGTCATGTGGTCAGTGGCTCCAGAATCTAATATCCAGTATTGTTTCAAGGGTATATCTGAAGCATTAAGTCCAAAAGAAAATGGAAATTCACCAAAAAAAGATGGAAATGTACCCGAATATGCCAGAGAGGTAGTACTTGTTGGTTTCTCCAACCTACTGAGGAAAGATCTCATTTGTTCTATCTCATCTTGGTTGAGTGGCTTGACATTTTTTGGACTAGCTTCATTAGCGCCTGCAGCCATGTGTGCTTGTCCTCCCATTTTAGATAAGTCTCCATTTTTATCCCATTCTTTACCAGGTGGCTTTCCATTCCCCCACTCTCTACCAGGTGGTTTTCCGTTCAATCTCCAGCATTTTTCACGAGTGTGGCGATATTTCTTACAAAAAGTACAAAACAATTCTTCACCTTTCTTCTCCACATAGGTTCCTTCCCCTTTCTTCTGGTCAGCTGTTGTCACGGTCGAATTCTTCTCAACTAACATTGCTGAGCTTTCCACAATTGGAGGGGCTGCCAACATTAGCCCCCTTCTACTTTCTTCACTCCTCATTGTAGCCACTACCTCATTAATGTTAGGTACCGTCTTTTGACCAAAAATTTGCACTCTAACTTGGTCATATTCAGGTTTGAGTCCCACCAGAAAATCATAGACTCTATCCTGCTCAATATACTCCTTGAGTGTTGCTGTATCTTCTGAACACTTGGCTTTTATAACTCTAACTGATCCATCTCCATCCATAAGGTTTTGAGGTGATTTGCATACTACGTAACAGTTTTGTTTCCCTGTTTAGCACCCATTGTTTTCACCTTCACATCATATATTTGGGCATCATCTTTGGCTTTTGAATAAGACTCTTCTAATGATTTCCAAATGTTCTTTGCGGTACCGAGAAACATGCAATTGCCACTGATTTCTTCAGTCATTGAACCCCATAACCATGACATGATGGCTGTTGGTTGAGTATTCCTCGTCCCTCTTTTTGAATGTAGGACTTTTTTCATCAGGAGGATCATCAGTTAAATGTTCTGCCTTTCCTTTACCTTTTAAAGTGGTTTTCACAAGTTGAGACCACTTCAAATAATTCTTCTCATGTAATCTGTAAGATGAGGATATGGTTGGTAATTCTTGAGATTTGTAATCTGTTGTTTCAGTTTTGTTATTGATCACCACCTCTTCATCCGAGCCGGTCAGTGATGACGGATAAATTCAGACAAATGAGAAGGAAAACACAAACGAGTTTCAAAAAAACCCACGGATCAAAGTGCTTGGATATGAGATTAAGTACCCAAAAATGGAAAGAGGATGTTCCGATTTACAGCTTGCCAAAAAACGGCAGAAAACGGCGGCTTGTAAGGTGGCGCATGGGGTTCACGCACGGAAAGAGTGGTCGGAGCGTGGGAAGCGCGTGAGACGTCAGATGGCGGTGAAAATTTGGGTTTTGGCCGGTTTTGGAACGGCGATTAGGATGGTGGTGGCGGTGTTGTTTCAAACACAAAGGAAATGGGAAAAACACGTTGCTATGTTATTCCAAAATAAAATTCCCAAGAAATATTGGGGAGAGGCAGTTTTAACCGCATCTTATCTTATAAACTGCTTACCTTCTTGTGTTCTTGACTCCAAAACTCCTATGGATGTTTTATCCTCATTCTATCCCGATTTGTCTACCTCTAGTAATCTCACCCCTAGAATATTTGGGTGTACGTCGTTTGTCCATATCCATAGTGATGGTAGAGGGAAACTTGATTCTATAGCTTTAAAATGTGTATTTATAGGGTATTCTTCCACCCAAAAGGATTACAAATGTTATCATCCTCCATCTCACAAATTCTTTGTCTCTCGAGATGTCACCTTCCATGAACAAGAAAGTTACTTTGTTCAAACTCATCTTTAGGGGGAGAATTCATGTAAGGAAGATGAGTCTCTTTTACTTCCTAATCTTAATTTAGGACCAAAAGTTGAAACTGAAGGTGACAATGTTGAGACAGAAGTTGATTCTGAAAAACATGTAAATGTTGAAGCCGATGTAAGATATGGGAAAAATATAAGAATGTATACACGAAGAAAGACCATTCATGAATCTACTCATATCCAAGAGTCTGATCCGACATTACATGAGGTAACTTTACTTGACCCTTCAAATTCTTGTGATTCAGTTTTTGAATTTTCTCATGCACATGAACCATAATCTAACTCATCCTCACATGAGGAACCAGAATCCAACCCAATAGAGCGTAAGAAACGAAAAATCCAGAGAAGTACCACCAATAGATTCTGAAGAATTACATCTTCTAGTTGCCCTTAGAAAAATCCTAGAACTTGTACCAATAAGCCACTCTACCCTCTTTCCAGCTACCTATGCTTTGAACAGTTATCACTCACCTATAAAGCCTTCCTCACCAACCTAAACACTACCATTATACCTACCTCTTTATCTAAGGCATTGTCTGACAGGAAATGGAAACAAGCCATGGACGTGGAAATGGAGGCACTGGATAAGAACAATACTTGGGAATTGGTTCCTTTACCAAATGGAAAGAAACCTGTAGGGTGCAAATGGATATACACCGTAAAATACAAGGTTGATGGTTCTATTGAGAGATACAAGGCAAGATTGGTAGCCAAATGATTCACTCAGACTTATGGAATAGATTACTCAGAGACATTTGCTCCAGTTGCAAAAATGAATACTGTCAGAGTGATATTATCTTTAGCAGCTAACTACAATTGGAACTTGCACCAATTTGATGTGAAAAATGTCTTCTTTCATGGAGAATTTGAAGAGGAGATATACATGAATGTGCCCCTGGATACGATGAACATACTACTGTCAACACCTTGTGCAAGTTAAAAAAAGCTTTATATGGGCTAAAGCAATCACCACGTGCATGGTTTGGTAGATTTTCTAAAGTTATGGTAGGTTTGGAATTCAATCAAAGCCAAAGAGACCATACTTTATTTGTCAAACACTCTGAAACAGGGGGAGTAACAGTGCTGCTGGTATATGTGGATGACATTATAGTGACAAGTGATGATGAAGAGGAGCAAAACTGTTAGGCCAACACTTAGCCAAAGAGTTCGAGATCAAGACCTTGGGAAAATTAAAGTATTTTTTGGGAATTGAAGTGGCTCACTCTAAAAAAGGAATTTTCATATCTCAACAGAAATACATTACAGATGTTCTGCAAGAGACTGACAAGACAACATGCAAGCCTGCAAGTACACCAATTGATCCAAATGTGAAGTGGGGAATGCAGAAGAAGATGTTGCAGTTAATAAAGAAATGTATCAAAGGTTAGTCGGCAAGCTTATATATCTCTCACATACTAGACCTGATGTTGCTTTTGCTGTAAGTTTAGTCAGCCAATTCATGCACCAACCAAAGGAGATTCATTTACAAGTCGCACTTCGAATTGTGCAATATTTGAAAGGAACCCCAGGTAGAGGAATTTTGTTCGAAAGGAATGGAAGTGTGGGACTTGAAGCATACACTGATGCGGACTATGCAGGGTCAATTGTGGATAGGAGATCGACTACAGGATATTGCACTTTCTTGGGTGGGAACCTTGTGACTTGGAAAAGTAAAAAACAAAGTGTGGTATCCAGATCTAGTGCTAAAGCAGAGTTCAGGGCAATGGCACAGGGGATATGTGAATTACTATGGTTGGGAAGCATCTTGGAAGACTTGAGGATAAAGATTGATGAACCAATGAGGCTCTATTGTGATAATAAATTTGCTATTAGCATAGCCCATAATCCATTGCAGCATGACAAAACCAAACATATTGAAGTTGACAGACACTTTATCAAAGAAAAGTTAGACAATGGTCTAATTTGCACTCCATATGTCTCTTCCCAAGGCAATCTTGCAGATCTTCTAACAAAGGGGTTGAACAGCAATAACTTTGAAAAATTTGTTTCCAAGCTGGGAATGATTGATATTCATTCACCAGCTTGATGGGGAGTGTTGTAAATAATTTATTTTAATTATTATTATTGGTTATGTGTATTGGGCCCATTAGTTTAGTAGTCTTGCCCATCAAGTTACATTAGCCTATATAAACACATTAGTGGTTGTAAATTATTTAGAGCTTTGAAATATATTCAGTTCACAGTACCTATCGGTAAATGTTTTGTAGTCTCTTGAATATCTTACTCACACCAAATTTCTATTGCACAGAGAAGTCGAAGTGAGGCCACAAGACCAGAAAATTACTTTTCTTTTTCAAATTCAATTCCTTTCAATCAATCCTTGTATAGAGCATCAAAAAGTTTTCTTCATCAGCTTATTAATTAATTCTAGAACATGCAATTGAACTGAAAGAAGGAAATGATGGAGACTAATCGAGAATCAGTCAGACTAACAGATATCATGCCAGATATACCGGTAACGCTAGTGATTATTTTTTGTTCTTCTACCTTTCGAAGCAATTAACTTGAAAATTCCAACATCAACTAAAGTCCAAGTAATCAATTCAAACCTTACCTGTGAAGTGGATTGAAAATTGTATTCGGGCATACAATAACGATGCTATAGCACCGCTATTTGACAGCATTTTGTACTCAATAGCATATCATAGAACAATAACAATTTCTTTAAATTCCGCTAAGCTATAGAGCCGCTATAACCTCTATTTAACAACATTGGTCAATAGTAACAATAATTCAACGAGAACGTTCTCTCCATCAACCTGTCCATGCAATGTTAAACTAGTTTGTCATTCCATCGTGAAATTGTTAACAATGACTCGTTTACTTAACAATATGTTCCATTTTCTTAAGGAAAATTCATAAGAAAGAAGTCAACATTCATTGTAGACATTATACCATCACAAACGCTTACTATTTCCTAACCATATTGAATACTCATGTCATGAGTCATGTCAAACGAAAACTAGTCTCCAATCTTTATGAGCTAACTCCAAGTTTTGTTGATATAGCTTCTTGAAAATGAATAAGAAAGCAAGGCTTCATGCAGAAAAGAAAATGTTGTTGCTAGAAAACACAGATAAAATCTCTATCAGGATGGCCAAAGGTATAGATATGTCAAGTCTATGGACTCCCTTGTGTTTAAATTAAAAGAATCCGGTTGTCTCGATATATGCAATGTATTAAACACCAGAGCAGACATCAAACCGGCAAGATCTTTGCTCTTGGTCATAATTCAACTACTTTAAATCGTGCAAACCAGGATAGAACCGGGATCAAACTGTTCAAACTGGAACAAAACCACAGTCAAACCGCTTAAATGACAAACTTAGACTACGTTCGCTCATGGTTGAATTGTTCAATTTGGTTTGATTTTAAAACATTGCATGTACGACACCCGGTTTCAATTCACACCTTAGATGAAAAGCTAATTGAAATTAGTTTTAAATTTTAATTGTACAATTGCCTTGAATGTCATCCTTTGCCAATACTCATATTGACAAGAACTTACTGTGAGATATAAAACACAATTTTAAAATTATTATTACATGTGTTTTGGGCTTAAAAATATGATTAACTATAAAGAAACTACAAGTATGTTTACAACTTCAGAATTTCACAAACAAGGGGGGGAAAATAAACCTTTTATTTGGAGTAGTTTAGAACTCATTCATCAATATACATGCCAACAGCATATTTAACCGTATAATAAGTGATACTAGTACATAACCACTAAAGCACAACCGACCCACAAGGAGCATCAGTGATTGTTCCTTTTGCGAGCTAGCTCCCTCGCCATTTCCCTAAGTTCCTCTGGTGGCGGTGGCGTATTTGTATCCTTGGGATATTCAATGTATGACTTCTGCAATATGATAACAAGAAAATACAGTTTAAAAGATGATATATAAAAATTACAATTAACATAATTGCATTTATTTATGCTCAGAATGATAAGAATTCAAAGCCAACAAGCAATGACATTCAATTTGGCAAGGAATTACCTACTAAGAACCAGAATGGATTATTGTAAATAAAAAAAAAAAGGATTAAGTTCTAACTTAAGTGAGCTTCTGTTACAAGTAATAGCAAAAGAATGAAATCTATCTACGTATTCTTGGAAATATCACCCTCCAGTAACAATAGCATTGTCAATGACAAATAACTAGCAGTTTGTTCAAATTCTGCTACTTTACAGTGATATAATGCTGCTATAGCGTTTTTTAACTACAATTTATACTAAATAGCGTATCGCAATACAATATCAATTTGTTCAAATCTTGCTACATTATAGAGCTGCTATAGCCTAGTACCAAAAAAAGTATTATGAATGTCCCGAAAAAATAGAGCTAGTATACAATCCACCATTATTAATGTATCTGGTTTCATTGGCTTGACTGAGTGGGACACCTGACGAAAGACAGGCAACCTTTCTTGATCATCTATCACAATTTCAATTTT
>Ga0315914_1008848_pt1 | contig 13217 bp, 12 predicted proteins | sample MpolenodulesMG_FD_203920 | JGI IMG/M metagenome (GOLD analysis project Ga0315914, IMG submission 203920) | Medicago polymorpha root nodule microbial communities from Los Angeles, California, United States - elongated nodules | ecosystem: Host-associated > Plants > Roots > Nodule | place: USA...
TAAACAACGATATTTCAATTTATCAAACCCTTTAGACTTAGATTTAGACCTTGACTTCTCGTTTCCTTTTCCTCTATGCTCACTTATTCCCATTGTAAAATTCAAGCCTTCACCACTCTACTCAACCTTCAAATCTTTGAACTTGGTTCTTAAAGTCACTTGGACTTCCGCCAAAGTATTAGTGTCTTCCTTTAAATAAAGTATGATATCCTTAAAATGCTGAAAAGACTTTGATAAAGAACATAGCAACAATAAATCCTATCTTGTTAAATTCCTCCAATTGCTCAGTGATAAGTTCAGACTCTGTCGTCCTAAATGAGTAGAATTGTTGTTTCAAGATCTATCTATGAGACAAAGATTTTGTCATCTACAACGACTCCAACTTATCCCACATTGATGTCACGGTAGCATCCTTTGTGAAATACTCAAAATCTTATCTCTGAGACATAACACAATAACACTTTTTGTCTTGTTTATCATCTCACGCTTCTCTGCTTGTGTCAAGTTAGATGACATAGAAGCTTCACCCTTTAACTTCAACACACTTTTGTTGTGTCAAAATTGTCTACATCTTACCTTTCCATTACACAAAATCACTATTCCTGGCGAACTTCTCGATATCGCACTTTGAACCCATGACACTCACTTTACCAATTTACCCTTTTGCCCCACCATAGGTGCCAATTGTTGTGAATTCGAACAATAAAATTGCACCAATAAACTTAGATGTGTGGTGAAAAATTAAGGAGTAATCAAGAGCAAATTAGTTTCAAGCAACAACAACAAACAGACCTAGATCTAACTGTGAAGCAACACAGTAAAAATAACCAAAGCAACAACGATAGGAAAAGAAGAGAGGAAACAGCTGATGAGATAAATCCACAAGTGCACGATTTACCGATGTAGTGATAAAGAGTATCGTTCCGACATGGAGTTATGAATTTAATTAACTTTCAATAAGGATTAGAGAAGAGTTCAAGTTGAAAGGTTTTGTATTTTGTTTTAAAAGAAAATAACAAAAATAATAATAAAAAGCGTTTTGGGATTATTGGTTCATCTTGATGACAAACCCTTTGCAAACAAAACCCTAAACCTAAATTTTATATTGGACCTACTTTCTAAAGACAAGTTTCTCTTAAGCGTATCAAAGTTTCTCTCGAAATCATTGAGTGTGTTCCTCTAGCAACCACGTCTATTCTCATGGTTGATTGCTATTAGAATCCGTGAAGAACGAAACTTTATTTGTCTCAAGGTTTGCTAGACTATTCTCATGTTTCGCAATCCTTGTCTAATTTCACTTGTTCCAATATCAACCCTCCGTTGTCGCTTTATGAGTTGATATTTGTGATGATGAATTAACAAATACTAACCCTCCGTTGTCGCTTTATGAGTTTGGTATTTGTTAATTCATTATATAAACGGTGAAATTAGATTAGAAAGTAGATTTATATAAAATTAGGGTTCGAGGCTTGGTTTGATTAGGACTAGGTCATAAGACTCATCCAAAAATCCCAAGACAAGAAGAGTCTACTCACTCACATTCATTGTAGACATGGAGAAGAAGAAGGAGAAGAACATAAAATAAATAACAAGAAAATAAAGATGAACTTTTATTCAAAGAAACAATTGTCACTTATTATTTCTAAGAACAAAAGATGGTTTTACAAACTAGATGGCTGCTCTATTTATAGTCTAACATTGACTTGAGCCCCAAGAATAAAAACACTAAAGTGTTGCACAAGAAACCATGGGCTCTAGGTCAGAAATATTAAAATAGGCAGCTTGTCGAAGAAGCAAAAGCAGCAAAAGGGTAAAATGAGGCGCGCCTATGCTATATTTTGATACAAGATCTTCAATTTCTTTGCACAAAATATTTTTGTATAAGATCTTCATATTTTTGGCATGAATCAGCTCCAATTCTCCTTTCTTTTGCTCCAAGGCTCAATCTTTTGAATATTTGTTCCTGAAATAAAATAACTTGCAATTGAAGTAAAATAGCTCAAAACGGAAATAAAAACATATTAAATCTAAATAAAATAAAATCAAATATTATATTAAAATAACTAATTATCGACTCATTATTGATTCAACATCAACACATCAATATTTGTTTACCTAGTTCAGACAAATTTAAACCTGGGAAGAAAGAGTAGATCTCCAATCCACTATGACAAGAGTGATTCAAAGAGGTTACAAGAAATTATCTTACAAGCTTACAAAGAACAAACCCTAATATCTACCCATTTTTCAACTCACTCAAACCTACAATGAATCCTAAGAGAAAACAATAAAGAAAGGTTTTTTGTCATTCCTCTAACGAGATCTCACTACGGAAGGTGTTTTTAAAGTGTTTCCCAACCCAAAAACATTTCACCAAATACCCTCAACCCTAAAGTTACCTCTTTTGGTTTACCAAGATTCTCTTTCTCGAAACTTTTATCTCTCTTGTGAATAAATTAAAGAATGAAGTCTTATACAATGTTCAAATCAAGCCAAAATCGTGCCACAATTTTCTTAGGTCGTGCCACATTTTGGAGTTTGTACGCTAGTATAGTACTGAACCAAATCCAATATTGCACCAGAATTTCTACCAATCACCCCAAGATATTTCCACTAACTTCCTCCAAATTGTTCAACCAAAATCGCACTATAATTTCCCAAATCGTGCTACGATTTTGCTGAAATCTCAACATCAATTTTAAACCAATTTTCAACAATATATGTTGTAAAGTGGATACAAGGAGTGCTCAATACATTATAAAGTGATAAAAAGCTTCAAATAAAAGAATAAACATCCCAAAATATTGAGGCAAGACAAACTTCTCAAAATTCATATCCATAAAAGAGCCAAAAGCTAATCCGCACGGCTAAGAGGAACAAGGGAATCAATCTGAAATCTATTCAGTAGTCAGAGATCGGGTTTCACAAACCATTCCTAGAAAAATCATCATTTCATTGTTTATAAAAATCATACTATATTTTTATAATTTTAAATGATAGAAATTTTTTTTTTAAAAAAAAAAAAAAACAGCTTATTTAGCTATTAATTCAAAAACCAGATGTACCAAGACACTAGAATTTTCGAGTGTGCCATACACATTGTCTTATATATATGATACACTTTTAATTGAACATTTTCCCTAAACACATATAGTTTGCGACCTTTTTATTTAGTCCTGCATATCTGTAATGCATATAATTAAAGAGAACAAGTCTTACTTGGACACAACCCTATATAAAATTTATTTGGACACACAGTTAAAGTTAAAAGTGAAACAATTCAATCACTTCATTTAATTATATCTCTTCTTCTTATTTTTATATGGGGGTTGTGTCAAGTAATTATCGATTAAAAAAGCATAAACAAGAGAAGCAAATCAGAAGTTCTTGGACAACCTGGACTCCTGGAGATGCTAAATATCGTAATACAAGTGATGGAAAATTTATGATACATGAAAGTGACAGTAATGAATAATGTGGTCCTTGTATGATTGTATCTCCATATTAAAAACTAACGGTGGTCCCTGTTCTTGAGCTACCGGGATATTTGGTGCAAAAATAATATGCTTTATGTTATTCATCATTCATCAATAATTAATAATTCGTCGCTGTTCTATAATTCTAGCCTATACAAAATCCTTAAAAAAAATGATAGAAGAAGTTGGACGATTTTGTTGATTTGTTTCAAAGCGTTCAAAGGTCTCGTTTATTTTGTACCATGAACGGTTTTTTTTTAAGTAGTTTAGTCGTTAAAATTTTATTTACTGTTTTATTTTTTGGTCGACTGACTTAGTGGATGAAGTTCGCATATTTTAAATGCAAAAAGGTGGGTATTCGGGGTTCGAACTCTGACCGTGTATATATTATGCATTTGTCCATATCAATTGAGGTAAACTCATAGAAACAATTCACTGCTTATTTTACTAAAAAAAATAACCGTTTATGATAAATATATGGAAAATCTAGAGTTTAAACTCCGACTTTTGTATATATTATACAATGTTTCTATCAATTGAGATATGCTCATGGGACTGAAATTTCTTACTACTTTTTTGGAAGTTACTAGTATATAGGTCATTAGCAAAATTAAAATTCACATAATTTTTTTTAAGTTCCTCTTTCTGAAAAAACCCATATCGGATTATCTTGTGTATTTTATGATTTACAAGCGTTTAGATAGACACTTTGTGTTTGTATGTCCGTTTTTTATTACGCTAACGTGTGTAAATTATAAGCAATATTTTTTTTATTAAATTTTGTTTTTGATTAAAATTCTATGCATAGATGTTTGTGACTTCAATCTAATTACACCATTAAGGAATGCACTTTTGACATCCATTTGATATAATGTGATATCATGATTGACAACATATGATAACAACAATCTAATTACTTCTAGTCTAGCAACAGATGTAAAGGTTTCAATGAAATCAATACCTTCCTACTGATTGTAGCCTTGAACTACTAGTCTAGCCTTGTTCCTTACCATTTCACCTTGCTCATTTAGCTTGTTTCTGAATACCTACTTTGTTCCAATGACATTCTTTCTTGCTAGCTTTGGTACTAAGTCCCAAACATAAATCCTTTGGAGATCTAGCCTTCATCACTGAAAACTTCGTCCACCTTTGTAGATTTGATCATCGATAGAAGTCCCAACATAGATGATTTATTTCTGAATGCAGATCTTGTCTTTCTGGGATCATTCTTGTTTCCAATGATAAGATCTTCTAGATGCGAGCCTTTGTATGTAAAAGAGCTTTCAAAGAGAGCAACAACATCTAAAATGTTTCTTTGCTGTCTAATGGATGCGTCAATATCAGGTAGTTCGGAGGCACTAACATCATATGTAGTTGCTTCTGGTTGTTCTAGTCTAAATTGTTCCTCATGTGATGAAAGACTTATGATCTCAATATCCGCAAAATTCTCAACTTGCTATGACTTTATATTGTCAGGCTCTTTGTCATCAAACTTGACATGTATTAATCCTTCAACTTTTTCAGTTTCAGAATTATAGAATTTGTATGCCTTCGAGCGTTCAAAATATCATAAGAGGATACACTTTTGATCTTTGCCATCAAATTTCTTAAGATGAACTTTGATGTTTAAGATAACAAGTACATGAAAATAGGAAATATTATGCTTTCTTCCCTTAAGCAATTCATATGAAGTCTTGTTCAATATAGGTCTAATATAGATTCTATTTTTAACATATCATGATGTGTTTACTGTTTCTGCCTACAAATGTTTTGCAACTTTAGATTCATTGATCATGGTGCGTGCCATTTCTTGCAAAGATATATTTTTCCCGTCTACAATCTAATGGTCGGATTTAGGCAAGTGTACCAAATCGTTTACCAAGTAATAAAGTGTACCAAATCGTTTGCCAAATAATAAAGTGTAAGTAGAGTATCGTATATGTAACACCCTAAACTCTCAAAGCGATAAATTACAGTAATGATACGACATATCAAGAATCTAGATGTTACTTCTTCAGTAAATCACCAAGCATGCATAACTAACAACTTTCTTAAAACATCGCAACGGATTAAAATAACATCACAACTATGTTTAATAAAACATCTCTAGGTAGCCAGTCTCAAATCACAATACATCACCAATGTAAATTCTCATCTCAACAACCGAGTCATAAAAATAACAAATAGTCATAAGTCTCCAAACATAAAGACGTCCTAATCAGAGCCAACACACTAGACTCCGAAAAAGCAATAAACGAGGTAGCTCCAAGCTATCCTCAAGCAACTCACCAAAGCAACGCAAAACAAATTATTCATGCACTCTGTCTACCCATCCATACGATAAGGAAGGCAGTCAACCAAACAACCACTGGGGTTAGTCCACAATTCCTATTCAAGACATAATCAAACATAAGCATTTAAGGATTTCATGCATAGCACATATACATACTCAACATTCCTAGAATACTACTATCACATGTATATATCCTCAATTCAACAACAATCATGTTATCATACTTCTATCCTAACACATCAAGCATATTCATACTTAAATCACCATCAAAACTCATCATTTATAACATCTATCAGCATAACAATTATTCACCTTATTCCTCATATAGCATAATTAACTCAACAAATACAATTCATCATTTCAATGGTATAATCAAGAAAATTTTTGTCACCAAAGGGATCACCCAATCACATACATATAATTCACACTTAATTTATTTCACCAAAATAAACATCATCAATTAAAATCAGCAAGTGTACAAGTATCACCGAGAATGACAAACATCGACAAGTACACATCTTCACATGTTCACCAAATTTCACCTAGTATACAATTCAACGAGTATACAAATCAACTATGCAAATATTCACCGAGCACATAAGCAGTTATGACACCTGTCAAGTTATTCAATGCACCTAGACACGACTCTATATGCATGTGGTACCGGTCACCTCAAGGTTGTCACCTTAGATACATTTGTATCATAGTCGTCACCAATATGAATACTAAGTATTCTTCGTCACCAATATGGATATAAAATTCAGTTGTCGCCAATATGGATATACAATCCGACACCAACATCATGAATGCATGGACATATGACTCAATCAATGCATATGTTCAACAACAAGTCGTCAACAATCAACATCAACATTTTTCAATACATGCATACACCATCAAGTCGTCGCCAATTTGCATGTAATAATTCGTCGCCAATAATAATTCATCATCATTAAAATCACCATCATAATCATCATCAAACATCAACATAATCAACATCAAAATCACCATCAAACATCAACATAATCAACATCATAATTAATCAACAACAATCATCTTATAGAACATATGGTTCCAAAATCACATTCTTCACAAAATACGGCCAATTGACCACATCACAACATTCATCCATTTAAACACCCAAACCTTATAGACTCATTCACATTCTATCATATTAACATGAATTCAAAGTCTTTTACAAGTTATCCGACCATAAGACATTAGTTTAGCAAAGTTCGTATAGGTTTATGAAAACAAGCATTTTTCGATAAATCCCCCAAAACCAAAGTAAACAAAATTCAAACGCCTCAACCAAGTATACACACAAATCACATATAAGTGCAGTAGCGTGTACACATACGTTTCATAGGCCAAAGCCGACAATTACTCAAATTCCTTAAGTTCGTATCATATCTTTCATTTTTCAAGTTATGCAACAAACCAAATCAAACAAGTTTGAAAGCCTCAACTAAGCATGCACACAAATCACATATGAGAGCAATAGTGTATACATAAACATCTCATAGGCCAATTCACTCCAATCCCAAAGTTTCGCAAAGTTCGTATCATTTTGCCGTTTTTCAAAGAATTTAAGTTTTCAAAGCAAAACCAAGTTAAAATCCATGATTCCCATCCAAAACATTTTTATAAATCATAACAATACTAGACAACCTTAGTCCTACCTTTTTCCTTGAGAAATCGAGTTTTCGGAAATTTCATGTTCTTGAGCCATTTTCAAAAAGTTATGATACGATTCACAAATTCAAGTCCAATCTAACTCAATTGATGTTACCAGAGGTTTAAAAAGCTCAAATACATTTAATTACATCAAAAGAATCAGTTTAGAACCACCCGGATCGACCCCAGATGCCTGGAACACTCAAAACAAGGAATGTTGTCACTGAGCAACTCGCTTCAAGCGAGATTCTCGCTCCAAGCGAGTTTTCTCCAGACAGCACTCGCTCTGAGCGAGCTTCCCCTGTTCTAGTTGAACTCTTACGGGTTTTACACCGTTTTCCATCCAAAATCCCCAATTTTGATCCCTTCAACCCCAAATTCGACCCCAAAAATTAAACACTTGATTACAAACATATAAAGGCATTAAAAACCACAACAAACATCGGATTAAAATACCAATTCATCTCAAATCATCATCTAGTTCATTTCCACCAAAAACCACCATTTTTCTCATTTCTCATTCAAACTTCAAAACAACCACACCAATTCAAACATCATCAAAACATAAACACAAACAATCATTAATGAAGTGAATTCAAACATGTTTCAACAACAATCATACACCAATTCATGAATTTCACTTAAATAGTCAAAAATCATGAAAACAACTCAATAACAACAACTATGAAGTTTAAGACATTAACACAAGAAATTCATGAAGTTTATCATACCCACCATTATACATGAAAAAGGAGCACAAATTTTATCATTTAAATTCACAAAAAGTCACAATTCTAACAAAAGCACTTAAACCCACAAGTAGAGAAAGTGATTATAGCTTAATTGGTGAAAAAGAGACTATCCCCCTTACCTCAAAGCTTCAATAATCCAATTCCTAGCTTCAATTTAGCTCCTAATCACCAATCCCAAGCTTGCTCCCTCTCTCTCTCTCTCTCTCTCTAGTTCTTCTTTGCTCCACAAGATCTCATTTCTCTCTCTACCTCTATCTTAAAATGTTTTGTAAAAGTGTGAATGATGGTAGTGACCTAATTTCTCATAAGAATAGTGTTTATATAGTCGCTACACAAATGGGATGAAACTCCAATTGTCTTAATGGGCTCAATATTCTTACTATCTAATTCACTGAGTTACCACACACTTAAACGTCAAAATAACGAATAGTTATCGTCTCTATATAATTACCCCATCTCACTAGTAACTTAGTAAAAATAATTATTCCCACTTAAAACACTAAAAATAATTCTCATAACAAAATGACTAATTTACCCTTGCTCACCAAAATACCCCTGAGGTTAAAATGACCAATAGAGACAAATAATCACATCAAAGCGCATATAAACACACATAATAATTAATTAAAATAATTCTAGCGAAAATTGGGTTGTTACAATATCCACATAGATTTTCGTTCCAACTAGGCAATACTTGCTACTTTTTTGGGAACAAAAAACAGTAAATAAAATAAAAGATAAAAGGGGGTTTTGCAAGTTAGTCTGTTTGCAGTAGAGCAAGAGTTTAGGATTTAACCTGTTTTGATTGCAAAATGTTAGTGGTGGTTAGGATTCTTCGAATTCCCTCTATTCATTTTTTGGAATTAATTAATGGTCAAGTATTATTCAGTTTTTACATCTTCTATCTAAGTGATGAAATCATGGGGTTTTACTACTTACCAACTGTCAAGTTGCACCTACTCATCACACGGGTTTGTACGTGTGGGGCCTTACTTTCTTAGAGGTATGTTTCATTCCCCTCCAGCAATCAGTTGCAACCTTACATCGGAGTTTTTTTCACGGTTCAGTGTTTAGGGTCGTCAATCATATAGGGAGATACACTTTCGCGCGTAAAGATACGTTTAGGTTCTTACTTTCTCAGAGGTATTTGAATCAAGGACAGACTATGGGTTCTTAAATTCACTATGTCCTAAAGTAATCAACATCACTTGAATCTCAGAAGGACATCAACATACTCTCTCTCTCTCTAGGTAGTTATACAAACGGACAACCCTATCTCGTCAACCTTTCCAAGGATGTGAGAAGAATAAAATTACTATGCTAATTTAAATCTCTGAGTTTCTATGTTTCCCTAATTACTATGGTCAGTTATCTTAGTTACTTCCTAATTCGGGTAGGTTTGCACCAATATTAGGTATGTCACCTTCCTAAGTATTGTTATCTCAAGTTTGGTTCACTCTGAAGAAGCAAGTCTTACGTTGTAGCAAAACTAAATAGGATTCATAAAATGATGAATAAAGAACTTAAATTAAAATAATCTAACAAATAAAATAGAGGTTTATTTTAGAACCCTACCCTAATAGGGTTTAGTTACTCATGGTAATTACAGATAAATTACAAAAGAAATAAAACATACCCTAGATACTTAGAGTGAGGAGACTCCTCCCTTGAAGCTCCTAGTGTTTGTCTTCATCTTAAACCACTTTGTTCTGAATAAGAAATAATTAGTGAGGGGTTTGGTATTTATAGAAAATTTTCCAACTGGGTTTGGATCGAAAAACTTGGATTTTTCCACTAAAAAGGTGGAAAAAGCAGTTCTGATATGCTCCCAGCATGCTCAAGGTGCATGGTTAGGGTGCATAGGCTAAAAATCCATGCTCAAGGTGCTCAAGGTGCATAGGCTAAAAACTAGGAGCATGGGTGTGCGTTTATATGTGGAATCGCCTGTATCTTTATCTTTTTGGGTGTTTCCTTCCATATAAGATGTCTTGAGACATAGGAACAAAATTACTCTCGTTGCAATGTCTTTCTAGGCCTCTTGAATCTTCATTCATTGTCTTATCAAGATCTTCGCAAGTCTTCAAGATGTTCTGTTTTTCCGATTTGCATGATTTCTTGAATTACATCAAAACACCCTAGAATTACTATGTTTTGAGAAAAACTAGAATTACATGACTCAAATAGAAAACATTACAATTGTACCGAAAATCATAGGAAATTGTTATAATACTCCTCTATTTTGGATTAAAACTAAATAAAAATAACTGAAAAAGATGCTAAGAATAATGTAAGATGACATGTCATCACAATCCCATTTTGTTGTGGAGTTCTAGGTCAAGAAAAATCATGGAGAATTCCACGTGTTTCGCAAAAAAAAAATCAAATGTTCATTATCAAATTCACCGCCATGATCACTTCAGGTTTTCAAAGTAGTTGCTTATATTTCATTTTGAATATGTTTGCAGAAATACTAAACACGTCATAAGACTCATCCTTGCTTCTAAGGAATTTTACCCAAGTCCACATGTTAAAGTCATCAACGGTGACTAATCCATATTTCTTTCCATTAATCAAGGCAGTATCCACTAGCCCAAAGAGATCAATGTGCAGAAGCTTTAGTGGTATGGAGGTAGAAACAATTTTTTTTTTTATTTTGAAAGAAGTTTTTACCAATTTTTCTTTTTGACATGCCTCACAAAGAGCATCTCACTTGTATTTCAAATCATGCAAGACTTTGACATGTTTTAGCCTTCTAAGTTTAGATATTAACCTTCAACTAGCATGGCCTAACTGTATGTTCCATACCAATTTCTCTTCATTCATAGGCAAGAGGCATTTTACCTTATGTTACACCATATTAGAAAAATTGATTTATAAACATTGTTTTTCCTCTTACCACTGAAGAATATGGATCCATCAACATGATTGATCCCTTTACACAATGTCTTATTAAACACAACATCATAACCACAATGTCTTATGTTCATCACTTGTATATCCAATACATTTTAGTTTCTTCCTGCTTACACCATAAATTATATATGCCAATTTACTTCTTTCTATGCTATTTGAGATAAATTCTTGAAAGGCATGCTCATACTTTTCAGAATTACAATTGTTATGTACAACAGATTGAGCATCTTTCAAAATATCATTTTAATTTTTCAAATTCTCAATCTCATGGTTCATGGTAACTTCCTTTTCATGAAGTTCTTTAAAAAAATTGTGTAAAACATTGTATTTTCTAGTTTTACCTTGAACATTCTTTAGCAAATATTTAATGGTAGAAATAAGTTTAGCGCAAGAGAGTTTAGAAAATACCTTATCATCATCGTCACTATCTGAATCTGAATCAGGTCCAGAGGATGTTGCCATGAGTGCCAAGTCTACTTCATCATTTTCTGATTCTTCATCAATATATTACCATGTTTCCATGAGAATCTTCTTGGATTTGTTTTTGAAGCTTTCCTTCTTGGATTTGTCATTCTGAAGACCAGGGCAATCAGCTTTGAAATGGTCAAGCCTCTTGCAGTGAAATTAGTTCTTTGGTTCTTCCTTCTTTTCTTGAATCTTGAACCTCTGGAAGAGAAAACACCTTTTTTAGGAGCTCTACCTCTCTGCATCCAAAGTTGTTAAACTCTTCTTGTCAGGAACGCCAATTCACCATCACCAGAGACCTCAACATCTTGATCGAATTCCTTTAAAGCTTCATCTCCAACCTACAAAGCTTTCACCATTTTGCATTTGGATTTGAGCGTTATAGACTTGGGTTTAGGTTTAGCTTCATCATGATTTAGCTCCAACTTGTGACTCGTCAGGTTGTTAATAGGGGACTCTAATCTTAGTTTATTCAAATATTTAGCTTCCTGAAAGGCTCTAACCTTGGGCATCCATTTTACTGGTAAACTTCAAAGCATCTTGTTAACATGATCCTTAGTAGTGTAACTCTTGCCAAGTACCTGCCTTCCAGATACTAGAACATGAAACCTAGAGAACATGGTATCAATATCTTCATCTTCCTTCATCTTTAAGGTTTCATATTGTTGCACCATCGAATTGGTTTTCGCCTCCTTGATTTGCTAATTTTCATCATAAGTAGCACAAAGAGCATCAAAGGTACTCTTGAGAGTAGATTTATCAGTAATCTTGTTGAATTCCTTGAATTCCAAAGCATTCACCAAAATCTTTCTGGCTTTGTGATTCTTTTTGTATTCTTTAAGTCAGAATAAACTTTCCTTCCTTGATATACCAGCCGTTGCACGCATCAATGATGAATTACTTAAGCCAGATGCTTGGTACAGAGGGTCCTATGACAGAGGATTGTTCATCACGATTGACTTCCACAGTTGACCTTAATCTTGGTGTAGAGCTTTGCTTTTATCTATGAAACATAGCTCATCAAGTTTGAGAGCTTCCAAAGTACTTAGCGTATGTAACACAAGCCCAGATCTTTGACTAGTACTGCAGAGCTTTGACTTCATGTCCACAACTTTAACTTGGTATATAGGTAGTACTTCACAATTTCCTGCACATTTAAACATACATTAGAGAATCCTAATTATTCTCAATATGCTTTGTAGATTGTTTTGTTATCATCAAAACTTTAAGGGCTTTGTTCTATTAATCAGTTTTTGTCTAACACATAGTACCTTTGAGTATTTATGTCCCTTCAAAATAAAGAATATTTTTAATAATGATCTTAAGAGTGTATTCACCTTTTAATACTTGGAGAAGTTAGAAGTTAGAATGGTGTTAGCACCATATTTGAGTGGTCATAGGACTATATTGATATTTTGGAGACGTTATAGGTTAGAATTGAATTGTATCCTTACGTTTATTAGTTTATTTTAGATTGCTTTGAATGACGTTGATGACATGCTGTCATTACGTAATTTTTAGGACTTATGTTGACATTTTGATAGAGTTCTGAGGCAACATGAGGTGACTAGGGGTGTTAAAAGCAAGAAAATCAGAAGAATTGAAGGCAACAAATCGTGTCACGATTTTCACCACCGTGAC
>Ga0315914_1008851_pt1 | contig 13216 bp, 7 predicted proteins | sample MpolenodulesMG_FD_203920 | JGI IMG/M metagenome (GOLD analysis project Ga0315914, IMG submission 203920) | Medicago polymorpha root nodule microbial communities from Los Angeles, California, United States - elongated nodules | ecosystem: Host-associated > Plants > Roots > Nodule | place: USA...
TGAATGCGTGAGGTATTGTCAGTGTAGTTTTTTTTTTTTTGTATGGTTTAGAATGTATTGAAAATACAAACACATTTATAAGTCTCTTTTATTAATCATTTTGGTCATTGAATTTATTTTTAGGTAGTCATTTAGTTCTTGAATGTGTGTTTTGTTAGTCAATTTAGTCCAAAAGTTGCCAACAAAAGATTTAGGTAGTCAATTTAGTTATGAAATGTGTGTTTTGTTAATCATTTTGGACATCATCTGTTTGCGTTTTTTATACATTTAGAAATTATAGTGAGTGTTTCACACATTTGGGACCAAAAGTGATTGCTCATTATTTTTTTTTTTGGGCAGATAGACGAAATGACAAAACCATTATAAACCCACACACACAAGTGGAGGTACCGGGGTTCGAACCCCGGTCATGGTATCCGGCCTAACAATTTTGGCATTTTTGCTAGTTGAGCTAGGACTTCTTGATAAGTGATTGCTCATTATATTTCTATATGTGTGAATATCTCTATGTCTATCTGCTTCGAAACAAGTGATTAAATCATAGAGCTAATAATATGGTCCAGCTTATTTTCAAGATCATCTCATCCATGATCCGACACAAATTTAAAACGCAAAGTTTTCAAGAAATGACCAGGTTCTTATCAAGACATGACTGGAACCATTGGGAAAAACTTTTGGTTGAGCTTCATTCACAGGAATATAGACTGGTTCATAACAGTCAAATCATCAAACACCACATTGCTCGTTATGGAACACAAGATGTTTCCAAATAGCAACTTAATTCCAAGCAGATTAAATTGAATCTCTGATCAAACAAGTTGAAGATAGAGACATAATTTCATAGAATGCTTCATGAGTATTGTAACTTGTAACACACATCTGCCTCTGTAAATAACCACTTCATCTGCATCATAGTCATCGTGCAATAATTACCGCTACTAAGTTCAACTTTCAACCCTCGTATCTTTTATCTTTTTATCTCGGTACTTCAAGCTAGATATCTGTTACCATAAAAATAAGCCTAAGTTTATGTGTATCACAATTTTGATGTTAACATACCATTGAAACTGCAAGCTAGATATCTGTTAGACTTACAAGTGTGAATAATGGAGTTAAAATACACCAACAAAAGATCACTAGATTTCAAAGGAATTGAGAGGGAGAAGAAAAAAAAAGAGCAAATGAAACTCTAAGATCAAATTTTAAAGTTATTATTACATTGACCACTTGTTAACATGGAACTATAAAGGCAGCACAAAAACTAGAACCAACATAAAATAAATGACATAAAAGACGAAAACGCGAGGAGAATCTTCGAGAGCCAGCATAGCAAAGCATGTAGGTCTGTAATACTAATAATATTAAGGTCAAGGTGATATGAGACTTTCAAAGTAGACAATAGAGTTCAACGAATTTGAAGGGAGGCCTTGAATGTCAGGAATCTTTACATTACCATTCTTATAATTGTAAACGTATACATTATCAAAGAGGTCTAGAAACACCAGGTCACCCTCCTCAGCAATATAAAGGAGACTGGCGGGAAGAAGACAACCAATCAATTTCTCGAACGGAATAGTAAACAATTTAGTCCAAGAATCTTTATTTCCATAAACCTTCATAAGCCAGATATCCATAAAAGAATTGGTGTGAGCAAGGACGCATAAGCAATCCTTGGAAACACTCAAGTTAAAGCAGATCAACGGTTCATCTAGACCATACTCGGGATGCGGAATCACTTGATAAGACTCATTTCGTAAATCCAGAGAAAGAATGACCCATAGATAGTATTCCTCTTGATCTTCTATGGCCCAATTAATGGTGCCACTTACAAATTTCCCCGGACACTCTTCAGGCAATCCCGTGATTTCAGAAGGGAAGTCTGGTATCCTTTTCCAAAAATTGGTACCTAAAGTATGAGCCCTAACTTGAGTTTTGCAACAAATTTTATAATTTTTTTCTATAAAACCTAGAAATTGATAGCAAGAAACAACAACTGTAATTGCAGGTGAAACAATCATATCCAATGCTGATGCTGTATGTAATTTTGGTGGAAACATCAGGTGGATAATTCAAAGATTGCAATATTTTGAATTTCCTGGGAAAAGGGTTCAATACATCAGGTAGATAATCCAAAGATGGCAATATCTTGAATTTCCTGGTACAAGGGTTCCATACTACCAGATCACCATGTTTGTCATTGTAGTCAAACGTGTTGAAACAGATGATGCCATGGCAAGAGTCTTTTGGGACAGCACGAATGTCAGAAGCATTTTGAGGAAAGTTGAGCTTTGTAGTTGGAATGGTGGCAATGGAATTGTTTTAAACTGAGGGAAGTCGAGAATCAAAGAGAAAGAACTCCCTCTTCAAAAAGAAAACCCACTCCCGTTTTGAAATGAAATCCAATGGACATAGGAGGAGGTGGTAATTACGGATGTGTGAGAGGCGAATGTGATCTTTGGCGAATATGGGATCAGAAATCAAGGAATTCAAGGGCTTGCAAACACACTTGAGTATCATGAGTGACTTCACAGGAAGCCTATACAGGATTTCTAACAACAAATCAAGCGATAATAGAGTAAGCAGACTTGGTGCATCCAACGATAGTTGCCTCATGGTTGCTGTGGCCGCAACTGATGATTAGAACAATGTACCCTACTGCGTGAGTGATTGTCTTGTGCTCTGGCGGAAATTAAGGAGGTGAATCTTGAAAGATCAAGAATATACCAAATTTGGATCATTGTATATTAATTGGTATTTATTGTTGATGATTCAGCTACATGAAACAACAAAACAGATTCTTCTTATATTCTTATTCTTTACCCATTAGATCATGGAATCCCACATGGAACATGGAAACGGTAGAGATTCTACACCAAGGAAACTAAACAAGGTTTGTGGTAATGTGGCTGCATATATTAGAGTAGAGACTATAAAATACCTACCTCACCACATGTTATTTCAAAAATATTGGTTCTCTTCTAGATGTAACATTTTTATTATTACCTGCATTCGTTGTAATAACGAACTATATAATAAATGATGTTTATCTTTTATTAACAATATAATAAATATAATTAAAAATTCTTTAAAAAATCAAATACAAATATATAAGAATTCTTATATTTTTCAATAACACCAACAATATAATATTTTAAACATAAATTTGTTTAACGGTATGATTGTAATAATAAAAAATTGAGCTCAAAACAATCACCCATTTATATATTATGATTTTTTTTAAGGATTATAGATTGTTGTTGTTTTTAAAAGAATTATTAATATTGTTATTATTATTTCTCCTTTTTCTTCTCCAAAAGAATGGAGTACTCTATTTTTCCTTGTCTTCCTTCACCTGCTATGTGAAAATATTTATAGCATTGTAATTTAAAGTTAACTAGCTCTTTCGTGAGCTCATTAATCTCATAATCTTCAAATTCATTCCTCTTGCTTTGTTCATTTGAAGCCAGCGGACAAGTTGATCGTTTATGCTCTTTGATGTATAAAACACGAAATAATGAACCGTGTGATTCATTTTATTCACAAACCAAAAAAGAAAATCATAAAAAATTATTCCTTTATTATTGAACCATAATATATATATGCGAGTATCAACTCCATTTAATGAATCTAACGATCATTCGGATTTTGGCAATATTATATTTACTTGTGGATCGCTATGGCAACAATTTTCAAAATTTTACTTAGAGACAAACAAATTATGTCACTCATATTTTAGCAAGAATGTCAAAATTGTAAGCTAAACACTATGTCTTTTATTTGATCCCATCTTATGAACTGAATTGTTGCATAATAAAGGACATATAGAGAAGCCAATCCCCCAAATCAAGTTTCCATAAAGAAAATCATTAGGAACACATAAGTTGATTGAATTAGTGGGTGTTTACAACATAACTCATCCGTGATCACCCTCTCTAAGTTTTTTTTTTTTTTTTTTACAATAGTTTAAATTAGTATTTATCAAATAGGTTAAATAAGTTTTTAGTCCCTATAAATATAGTCAATTTTGTTTTTAGTCCTTATAAAAAAAGTAACATGTTTAAGGTTCATCCTTCCCTAAAAAAAAAATGTTTAAGGTTCATCCTCATAATTTTTTGACATAAAGGTTCATTATCATGATCGGTGAACGTCCAACTACAACTCAATTCATAATTACTAGGATAATGTTATGTAGGGGACATAGTTCGAACAAAAGACTCTTCATTTGTCTATATTTAAAATGTTCTACCATAATTAGGGTTGGGCAAAAAACCAAAAAACTGAACCAAATTGTTGAATCGAACCGAATTGAACCAAAAATCCGAACCATTAGTAATAGTTCTTGAACTGAATTGAAACATTTCAGTTCGGTTCAGTTTGGTTTGGAACAGTTTAGTTCGGAACAATTCGGTTCGGTTTGGAACAGTTCAGTTTTAAAAATTATAAAATACGATTTTATTTGATTTTTATATTTATTTCAATGGTACCAATAATAACAATTCGGTTTCGAAACAGTTTGGTTCAACTTGAAATGCAAACAGTCCGGTTCAACTCGAAATACAAACAATTCGGTTCGATTCAATTATTTTAAATTTATAAAACAGTTCAGTTTAGTTCGGTCCAGTTTTCTTCATGAACCGAACCATGTCCACCCCTATATAGCCACTAATATACTAAAAAAACATGATCGTTGAACATTTTCCATAAGTGGCAGATTCCTTCAAAAATATATTTTGGACCCGAAAATCAAGAGATTGAGCGTATATTTTGTACAAGGAAATAAAATAACAACTTGTTTTTCTTTTCCCTTCAAAAAAAAAACTTGTTTTTCTTTCTTTTTGGTCAAAACAACTTGTTTTTCTTGGACAATAAGATGAACATAAACGATAATTCATTGAAATATTATACGCTACATGCGTTGTTTTTTGAGGAAAAAAAATATTTTCTAACATTTATAATTATAATAATTATTTTTTTTACAAAACTAATTAAATCTTTTTTGCCAAAAATGTTGGCAAAATAAAATTGACATTTTCCCAATTTATATCAATCATATCCCAATTTTTTTATTTTTTTTGTCAAGTAGCCTAGTGGCTAGAAAAATTCACCTTAAAATGTCCATATCCCAATTTATATCAATTATAACAATCAATATTGACTATCCTTCAAAAAAAAAAATCAATATTGACTATTTTTACAAAAAGAATATAAAATATTTAGTATGATTCATATAAACAATTAAATGATATTTTTTTTCTTTTTAAATAATATTTCCTTAAATATAAAAGTCGATAAATAGTTCTTTATTCCATAAAACTGATCATTAATTTTTTTTATTTAGAATTCAAGTGTATCGGCACATTTCAATTTACGAGTGTACCGTATGAGTTTTTTTTTGTCACGTAGTTGTTATAGATTCATCTTATTAAGACGAATAATTGATATGTATGAGGTTCCAACTCCGTCCCTACATATATTATGCAATATCATATATTTTCTATACACCTGAGTTAAACTTTCAAAGACGTCAAATTTACTATTTTATTTTGTAGAAAACAAGATTTCTATCAACTGGTTTTTTTCCAATCCTATTGACCTACAAATACACAAATACTCGAAGAGAGAAGTGAGTACAAACCTACACCTACACTTACAGAGCATAAACGGGTTTGATTTGGTCGATTGGTATTTTGGTGTGCCAATAGTTATAACCAAGTAATCAAAATCAAATCTGTTTATGAACCAATGAGGTCATCGATCCAATGTTTAAAGGATGGACGGATCCCAAGTTGGATAGATAATAATTAAAATATAGATTTTTTTATTTTAATATATAAAAAATAACACTATACATTGGTTCCAAACAAAACTAGGCAAACAAAACTAGGCTCACATAGTTGATCGGTGGAAGAAATATTCTTGAGATGGTGGCATTTAACAAATGTGAAACTCAACAGTAAGTAAGCATTTATCTGCAAATGCACTAAACTTAAAATCAGTATATATAATACTCAAAATAGACATGAGTTTTTGAATGATGCCATACTCTAATAGGCGACAATGTGAAACTTATATATCCCGAACGGTGTGGAATTGAGCTTAGATCAAACTAAAGTTGGCTCCAAAGCAATATTCATAATTTTGCACTATTAAAAAAATTAAACTCGATATAGTGTCACTATTTAGTCTCTTCAAACTGTTGTGAATTCGATGAAAAATCACACAAATAACAAACTTGATGTGTGGAGTAAGTGATAATCAAGCAATCAAAACAAAGTGTATGCAACAATTATAAACACAAGCGAAAAGTAGAAAACAGCGAGAGAAAGAAAAGAGAGAACACAAAAGAATCTGTTTACCCAGTTCGATCCAAATTAACCTAGTCTGGAGGAGAGAGCAGCCCTCCGTTTCACTATAATGACGAGTAACTTTACAAAAGAGATATCAATGGGTTACAAGAATAAGTCTTCCGCCTAATTCTACCCAAAGTCCCAATCTCTTCCCGTAACCAAGAGACTCAATCCTAATAGTGTTTTCCAAGGTGAATCAACCCTCAAACCCTAGTGTTTGTTGCCAAGAGACAAACTCTATACAAACCTTAGTTTTGTTGTTGCTTTTCTAAACCCTTGTTTCAGCCCCCTCTATCTCCCGGTTTACACTATACAATGTCTATATTTATATTAAAAGTAACCCTCATAAAATTGTAACAAATCTGACCCAAAAAATACGTTTCTGAAAAATATTGTCACACAAAACCGGGTCCCGAATTCCTCCATTTGGGCGCTGATTTTTCACGAACCAGAAGCCTCCAACAGGTAGCCAAAATCGGGGCCCGAACTCCACAAATCGGACGCCGATTTTGGTCTTCCAGCAAACCTCAATTTTGCACTCCAAACTCCAATTTTGAGTCACTTCTGCAACACAAACATAACAAATATGGATTTCATATTGGATTCCAAGAATATCTCCGAGTTCCATAATCTTGGAGAGGATCGTTTAGATTATGGTGCCATCATCTAAGCCTGTTGAAAATTTCATAATTTATTTTTACAAATTCTAATGTTAAGTTTATTAGAAAAGAAATCAATAATGTTGTTTATAATATGTTGAAGATTCTTTCCGTATAACATAGAAAAACTCTCACGCAGCATGTATGCCTTAGTAGTTTTGAGTCTCAAATCTCTACCATGCTTTCAGCTTCCACACAAGGCGTTGCATGCATAATACATACCGTCGTTGTTTTTCGTCTTTCCTTTGTGTCTATTGTCGCTCACTTTTCACTACAAATTCATATACATGTCGCCTCCATTATACAAATTTTTTGGGTCCGTCCCTAAATTAATAATAATAATAAGAATTATTATTATTATTATTATTATTATTATTATTATTATTATTAATTTTACTGATAGTTTTTATGGATATTTGGAAATATGTATCCTTGATAGGTTACTTGTCATTTATAAATTATCACCATTGACTTTCTTTTCAAATTGTAACAAAAAAGATTACTAAAGAAAAATATATTAAAAAGGTTTCTTTTATAGATTTTATGATAAAAAACTCTCACTAGTTTTTGACAAAAGATTTTATTTATTTTTCACTCAAAAATTACGGAGAATTTAAATTGCGAGTATAGATGATTCCATGCATAATTAACATCCAAAAAAATCAAAGATGAAGACATTCTCTATAAAGATTAAAATCATAATCATGCTTTGGTGCAAAATAACTATATGACCATGCATATACACTTTTTGGGACCCAAATAAGTATTTTAAAGTTGTATATTAGAGTAAAAAAAGAGTGGGTTGCTTCAAGATGAAGTGGTTCAATGGAACCCACAAATACTATTAGATGAAGTTCACCATTGAAGTTGCTCTAAAATTTAACCATGATAATGAAAATTCTTTCTCAACATGCACTCTATATGTCTTAAGCATTCTTCCTATGGGGGAGAAGAGGCCAATTTTTTTTACCAAATAGATAATTGGATTTACTTAAATAAAATAGAATTGAATGCCATTAACAAAGTTTACCCAAAAATAGTGGTTCTAAAAAAAATTGAATGAAAAATGTTAGTAATTTGTTTGTTAGATTAATATTATTGTTCTCTTTTGCCTAAGTTTGAACACAAAATTTTAAACTTCTTTTCCCTGAACTCAAACTAGTTGAATTACCTCACCTCCCAATTGTTCTAAAATTTAAAAGATTTCTTCAAAATTATAAAAATAAAGCCACACTCCACCGTTATCATCATCGATTACGAAAATGAGATTGGTCTGGGAGTATTTAAAATCGTGTGCAATCCTTAAACGACTATTAAAACAAACTAGAGGGAGTATTTAATTAATCGTCATTATTAAGGGCGTATTTAATTAACCATAATTTTTTTTAAGAAGCTAAAATGGATTAAAATACCAAAAAACTTAGTCTCTTAAGTAGAAAAGTGTCAGAGGAGAAGTAAGAAGATAAAGTAGTTGTTGCAACAATTTTCCAAAACAAAGATACTAGCACTAAAGCCACAAGCTCACCAAAGAACACCAAAAAACTGAAACAAAAAAAATCTAAGTAGCTACTCCTAAGCACAAAAGAGGAATAAGCTACCATGTGTGGTAACTAAAAGTAAGATTAGGATGATTTGCCTTCAACCACCAAAAAGATTGTAGCTTAATTTTATCTATAAGTTGATGAATAGAATTTCCTTTTTGTTGGAAGACTTTAGAGTTCCTGTCATGCCAAACAGTTCAAGTACAAGAGGGTCAAATCAAGTAGAAAGTAGAAGAAATGGTTTTTAAGAAGCCACCTAGTGAACAGAATTGAAGAATATATCCATGAACAGTAGCTGGCTTGACTATAGCTGATCCTAACCAAGTATAAATATTGTACCAAATTTGTCCAAAAAATCACAATGTAAGAAAAGGCAATCAATATTCTCTTCAAACACACAATAGACTGAACAAAGAGATGTATTTGGTTGCAAAACACCTCTCATGATTAAGTTGTATGTTATTGGAAGTTGGTTGCGCAATAAACACCAGACAAAAATGTTGACTTTTAGAGGAACCTTCTTGTGCCAAATAATTAAAGTATGATCATTGTTGAAAGTTCGATCTCTTGATGTTAGGAAGTTGTAAACACTAACAGCATTATATAGAAGTAAGTACTGCCTATAAAAAAAAATTAAATAAGAAGTACCTATAATTTTCTTGATTTCATTGAAAAAAAATCATTGCTGATAGCCTTCATATTAATGGCCATCTCCTCACAATATTATCCTTAAAAAAAAAAAAAAAAATCTCCTCACAATATTAAGTGTTTAATGTGGCGATATTTTTAGAACAATAACATTGAATATGTATAATTGATAGATAATATTTGAGGCCAACAATTAAGTTATGTATCTCCATCGGGAGCAAATTAGGAAAGACTACATTAGCGAGAGTGACCTTAGTATAGCCTTTATTAGCGTTGCATCCACATACTTTAGTATGAATGATATAAAATAAGCTCTTTCTTTTTTCTCGTAAAGAAAAACAACGAAGCTCTTTTAATAAAAAATACACCCATTTTAGATATATCAGTTATTCAATAAATTTAAAAATAAAATTTTTGCTTATTACAGTGATTAGATAAAAAAAATTAAACAAATAACACCTAAACTAACAAAAAATATTATATATAAACTAACAAAAAAAATATTTATCAAAAAAAAAAAAATCAAGTTATTTGATTACTTGACAAAAAAATAATTGTTTAATAATTTAAAACCTTATGATACACTATCTTTTATTAATTTTGTAAAAAAACTATCCTTTATTAATAATTTTTTAATAGAATAAATATTATGTATAGATAAAAACAACCTCTTTCAGCTCTTTTGGGTTGTTTTTTCTTTCCAAAAATGCCCTTAATTTTCAATATAAATAGTACATATAACAAATAGATAAGAATAAACTAAAATATTAACATAAAAGTGTAACAAACACGAATATCCAGTTTTTTCCTTTATCATTTAAAAAGTATAACAAACTAAATGAGTGTATCTATACTTACTTTTTCATTATCCCAATAACACCCTTAAACAACAATTTTTTCTATTATAAAGATTGTTGTTGGTTTAATTAAAAAAAAAGAATTTATATTACATTTTTTTGTTATATTGTTGGTGCCATTGAAATAGATAATTCATATTCATGGTTAGTTTGGTTTGTTATAGTTTGAAAGCAACAAACATTTATACTTTTAGTTTTAATCAAAATCAAAATCTTATAAATAGAAAAAAAACACCATTCATAATTTTCAAACATTAACGCAATAAAAAGAGCGGAAAGACGGACACGTGAGTGTCCGTCTTTTCGCTAGTAGTAATAATAATATTTCTTATTGTCACCCTCCTCCCTTTCAATCCAACTTATATCTGCCGCAATGTAGATTCAATCGTTGGTGGTGTGATGATTGGCCTGGGCCGTCCGCATCACTCAGCCACCGATTTCTCTCAGCAGCTGTTTTCTCCGTCGCTGGTGTTCATGGTGGTGTTAGTTTGCTGCGCTTTTGTGGTGGTTTGTGATGGTTTTTGGAGGGGTTTTGTGGTGGTGGTGCTGCTAGTTTTTTTGTGGTGGTTCTCAACGTAGTTCATGGTGGATTTTTATGGGTGGTTTTCTATTGACCCAATTTTAGGGTTTTCATACCAAAATGGGGACGAAGGCAAAGAAAGTTACGAAGAAGAAGAGTTTGAAAAGGGTCAATGTTATCAATAATAAACGATCTGAGCACTTGATGTTTTGCTTCTGTCAGTGGCCCTTGGTGTTAATTTATTTTAATTAAAAAAAAAGAATTTATATTACATTTTTTTGTTATATTGTTGGTGTCATTGAAATAGATAATTCATATTCATGGTTAGTTTGGTTTGTTATAGTTTGAAAGCAACAAACATTTATACTTTTAGTTTTAATCAAAATCAAAATCTTATAAAAAAAAAAAACACCATTCATAATTTTCAAACATTAACGCAATAAAAAGAGCGGAGTGTCCGTCTTTCCGCTAGTAGTAATAATAATATTTCTTATTGTCACCCTCCTCCCTTTCAATCCAACCTATATCTGCCGCGATGTAGATTCAATCGTTGGTGGTGCGATGATTGGCCTGGGCCGTCCGCATCACTCAGCCACCGATTTCTCTCAGCAGCTGTTTTCTCCGTCGCTGGTGTTCATGGTGGTGTTAGTTTGTTGCGCTTTTGTGGTGGTTTGTGATGGTTTTTGGAGGGGTTTTGTGGTGGTGGTGCTGCTAGTTTTTTTGTGGTGGTTCTCAGTGTAGTTCATGGTGGATTTTTATGGGTGGTTTTCTGTTGACCCAATTTTAGGGTTTTCATATCAAAATGGGGACGAAGGCAAAGAAAGTTACGAAGAAGAAGAGTTTGAAAAGGGTCAATGTTATCAATAATAAACCATCTGAGCACTTGATGTTTTGCTTCTGTCAGTGGCCCTTGGTGTTAATTTATTTTAGTTGGATTTGGTTTATTTTTTCTGGTGTACTGCTATGTATTGACAGCGCTTGTTCTTTAGTTTGGGAGCTAGTGTTTGAAGCAATAGTATGCTTTGTTGGGTTCTAGTGTACTGCCATTGTTATTTTGGTTCCTGCTATTTTTTACCCCTTTGTATATTTTAGCTTCAACACTAGTTGGGAGGTGGGCTGTTTGGTTTGTTTTTTGCAGTTTTCTGGAGTTTTTTAGTTTGTATTAGGTGTTCCGCCTTTGTACGACGCCTGTTTGTTTGTCCCTTATCGTTTTATCCGCAAGTGGTACAGTTTTAGTATAACTCGACGTGAATAAATTTTGGTGATTAAAAAAAAAGTTCGATGAGTTTTGCTTGTGGTGATGATGTTGAGGAGCTCGTATGTTGCTTTTTGGTTGTGTTGGTTTGTGGTGCTTCGTGATGGTTTCCATGGTGGTGCTGATATTGGGTCTTTTGTGGTGGTGCCCGTGGTGGTTTTGGGTGGTGATGCTCGTGGTGACTGTGTTGGTTTTTGGTGGTGATGCTCGTGGTGTCTGGTGCTTGTTTTTGGTGAGGATTAATGGTCGTTTTTGTGGTGGTTAATGGTAGTTTTGGTGGAGGTGGTGGTGCTTGTGGTGGCTAGTGGTGGTTATGTTTTTTGTGGGGGTTTTCTTCCATGAGTTTGATGTGGCTTGTTTAAGGTGCGGTTACATGGGTTTTTGGTAGGTTTGATGGTTATTTTGAAGAGTTTTTCAACGGTTTCGTACAAGATTTGTTTATGTTATTGTGCAGGCGTTTAGACTTTGGTTTTTGGAGATGACTTATTGGTTTGGTGTCTAGTTTTTATTGATTTCGAAGGCCTTAATGGTGAGTGTTTTTGGTTTGTTTGTAGAAATTTGTATTTGATACATGAGTGTTTATTTGGATGTTCCGCATATATACAAATCACTTTTCCTTTGTTTGTTGTTTTTTAAGTCGCATAGCCTAACATTCCTTGCGCTTGCTACGATTCTCTGTGTTTTAAATAAATTTCATTTTAACTTCTTAAAAAAAAAAATCCTTCTTTTGACAAAAAATAGGAAATATATAAAGTCTAATAAAAAATAAATATCTAAATATAGTAAATAATCTCTTATTTATTAAAGTTAACCCAGAAGCAAATGTTTGCCCTAATTTTAACCTAACCCTAATGGTTAATTTTACTCAAATACCCCTGTTTAATTATTAACCCTATTTTTTCCTTCTCAACAAAATCACACCTAATCTCCTTTTTTTTTTTGAAATGTTCCCAACACATCACACCAAATCTCCTATTTTTTGAACAAAACAAATCTGCCTTATCTCTTATTTATTAAAGTTAACCCGGAAGAAAATGTTTGCCCTAATTTTAACCTAACCCTAATGGTTAATTTTACTCTAATACCCCTGTTTAATTATCAACCCTATTTTTTCCTTCTCAACAAAATCACACCAAATCTCCTTTTTTTTTGAAATGTTCTCAAGACATCACACATAATCTCCTATTTTTTTGAACAAAACAAATCTTCCCTATTTTCCTTATTTTCCTTTTCACCACTTTGTTTCTTCTGTTTATTTCTTTTGTTTATTTCAACACTTTGTTTCATGCTTTCCTCCATCTAACTCCTAAATCGAAAGCAACATCCCACAGGTTAGTTCACCGCTTTATTTCTTCTGTTTATTTCAACACTTTATTTCATGCTTCTTCA
>Ga0315914_1008852_pt1 | contig 13212 bp, 4 predicted proteins | sample MpolenodulesMG_FD_203920 | JGI IMG/M metagenome (GOLD analysis project Ga0315914, IMG submission 203920) | Medicago polymorpha root nodule microbial communities from Los Angeles, California, United States - elongated nodules | ecosystem: Host-associated > Plants > Roots > Nodule | place: USA...
CCTCTTCCTCTAAATGAATTGGGCTTTGAAATAAAATGGGTCGAAAAATTGGCACAATTTTTCTTAAATTTTTTTTAGATGTAAACTCGGTCGAGTTTGGCCGAGTTAATTCGAGTCAAACTCGTCAAACATGTAAAATTACATATTCTCTTTAGGAATAAAGTTGGCTTGAAGAACAATATTGACTCACATTTCTTTGTGCTCTCAAAGGATGTTGAAACAATTAAAACCTAAGAATTCAAAATCAAACATACTAGTGCATGTGAGCATCACTCTCACACACCCAACATAAGATGACTGTTCAACTGCCTATTAACTACTATTTCGTGCACACAACCAATGTTCCTCGCTCACACGAAGGAGCACAAAAGGCCATTTCAAAATTAAAGGTGGAATTTGTATTGATCAACTGTACAAATAATGAACCTCCATAAACTTGTCCAAAAAAATTCCAACCAAAATTAGTTGTTAGGGTTAGCTCACTTTAAAGTTGTCTTTATATAATAATGGTATAGATGATACAATGATCATTAATGTTTTGGCGTTGAATGATTTACTAGTGATGCACAATGTTTATTTGTGAAAGAACTTTTTCATTAAACATCAAAAGGATAGATGTTTCGGTGATTTCTAATCAAATTCAATGTTACAGGGTTTACAACACTCGAACACTACGCATCAATCACTTGTACTAGACTATTGTGTAATAAAGATAGATAATATATATATATATATATATATATATATATATATATATATATATATAAGACATAAAATATTAAGAATAAATTATTAAATAGTATATGATATCAAACTGAAATCAAGTACATTTATTTTTCCACTAGCCATAATACATAGGAGTATTTGTGTAGTTACATTTAAACCAACAGTTTGAGAAGGAGGTACAATTATCCATTGCAACAACACTCGCCATTTCTATTACACATGCCACCTAGATAAAATCGCTGTTGTAAACAATAATCACCACAAGCTTTATTTGAACATGGCCCTATGCTAATGCAATAATTCCAAGGAGGTATTCCATCAATTGCTCCTCCTACAATCAATCAATATTAGTATAATGTTAGAAATTATGCACACATTAATACCCATAAACTAATGTATTATTATTGTACAATGTCAAACAAAATTGTTGTATAAATAAATAGATAAACAATTGAATTTTGACAAAGATATGAAACTATCAATTGAAATTTAAATACAAAAACATACTCACAATGTTCCATTCCCTTATTATATTATACATAAATAATTCTATTAAAAATTTATAGAACAAGTAATTAGTTTGTTACCTAGAGTAAAAACAGAAGCAATGCATAGGAATGCAATGAAAAAGTGTACGCAGTTGATGCTGGTAACCATGTTCTCTTGAAAGATGAACAAACAATGCCTACTGTTTAGATTTATAGAAAAACTAAAAACAAGGGCGCATGCTAAGACAATATCTTGTAATAACAATTTTACTTATTTTAACCAGTCAATGATTCATTCTTTTAGATTGCCCAAAATACTTATCTATAGTCTCTATTTAGAAATTTTTACATAAATATGGATTTTAATTTAATCAGTAATGTGTGAAAAGAATAGTTTAAAAATGAAAAATATTATTTTTTTCAAAAGTATGATTTTTAGAACTACTAGATTGTTGACCCGTGCGTCGCACGGGTTTATTGTTAAAGGATTGACATAGGAATAATAAAATGCAATATATAATTGGTAACGGTGAAAAAAAAAGAACAGGTGATAATTCATAGTAGACAAAATAAAACACTTCATAAAATGTATAAAATCTGAAAATATTATAAAAGAAAATTCGGTAATCCTATCAATAATTCGGTAAAAGAAATATGAAAATGTTAGTACATTGGCACGTAGTTTCATCACACATTGTGAAATACTTCCTCATATACGACATTAGACGTCACATTGGTATCTTCACCATCTTCATCAGTGATCAATATCTATAGTCCTTCTTTGGATGTAACTCTTGAAACAGCAACATACAACTGTCTGTGAGAAAATATAGGCGTTGGTAGATATACACCAACATGTTTAGGCGACTGCACTTGAATTTTGTTAATTGTCATTGCAAATGATACAGTCAAAGAAAATTGTCTTATTAATTAGGTTCAGAATACCAGTTAAAATGCATGTTAAATTAGAATACCAGTTAAGCAATGATATGAGAGGAAGGTTGTAAGGTCACGTCCTTCCATTTGCAAAAATCAAAATATCAAAATATATGATTCTTCTGTGTAATTTACCACGATTTAGGGTTTTTTTCTAGAGAAACACGGTTTAGGGTTTGCTGTATATAGCCGAGTTTGAATGGAAATTAGGGTAGCCGAGTTTGCATAGAAATTAGGGTATTCTGTTTGTAAACGTGTTAAATAAGTGTACAACATCTTGTCAAAAAAAAATTCTACAGAAACAATATATATATACAAATGATGACACAACAGGATAGGAATGAAAAGCTCATCAGTGAGGAGAAATAGTAGGGGATTGCTGCATTTTAGAGGGAATTTGTTAGGTTAAATTGGTGCACTGTATTTTAGATGGAATTTGTTAGGTTAAATTGCTGCTAACCTAATGCAACATTTTAGAGGGAAATTATTAGGTTAAGTTGCTGCAAACCTAACAAAATTAATAAATAAGGATTATCTATTATTTCCCAAAAAAAAGGAACTATTATCATTATCTTATATATTAATGCTTAGTCATGATAAGATGAAAAGAATAGTAATGCTTAGTCATGATAAGATGAGATCTCTTATATATTAATAACTTTAATCATTTTTAAACTATTATCTATAAATGATTTTAGACTGTACACGATATTTGTCTATGTTTTATAAAAAAAATTGAAAGAATGTTTTATAATTAATTAGAATGTTCTATATAGACATTACTTAAAAAAAACTGTGAAAGTGATCCTAACCAAAATCTATAAGGATTTGATTAAACTCGTATCTCATGATGTAAATATTTATAGAGATTTAACTAATATTCTTTAAAACAAAATAGAGATTTAACTAATAAAATAATGTAATATTATGATTTGATATGATACATGTATAAAAAAGATATTTCATCAAGAAAAATGTATAAAAAAAGATATATGTATGTGTATATATATATATTGAAAAAGTATAAAAAAGTTATATAGTGATTGCATAAAAATTGACTCAATATGTTATGTAATCAAAAATAAAATAAAAAAGAAACAAAACATGCTAAAAAAAAGCACGACAAACACTATTGGTAAAAAAAAAAAAGCACGCCAAACACCCCTTCAACCAAAAGAAAATTGCAAACAGACTTATTAATTTGTAAGCTACTTTTAGTTTATTTTAAAAAATAGAGCTTGAAAGATAAATTTAAAATTGGTTATTTATATATATTTTTTACATAAAAGCTAATTTTATTTTAGATTTTTTGGCCATATACCATTTTATTAATTGTTTTTGGTCATATATAATTTTATTTTATAATTTTTTGCCATATACCATTTTATTTTAGAAAATGCTATAGAATATTAATAGAGATTAAATACTTCTACCAAAAAAGAGAGGTAAAATACTTGAAAAAAATTATGATCATATTCAATGAACATTAGTATACCCGTGTTTAATTACTTTAATGAGACTAGTATGTTTAAAGTGATTAAACACAAGTATAATAATTAAACATTAGCATACTAATTAATATGTTTGACTAGAAACGCTAATTTAATAAAAAAAAAAATTAGAACACTCAATAAATAGCTTATTGTTGTCAATGTATTTTTTCATTCATCATTCAAGAGAAAACTTATTTTTGAAAGATTCATTCAAGAGAACATGGCAACCGGCATAAACCGTGTGCACTTTTTCATTTGTGTTCTATGCATTGTTTATGTTTTGTGTCCAGGTAACAAATTTCCATTTTCTATATCTATTTTTTCATGTACTTTTCTTTAGAATTATAATACAATCATCTCTACACAACGAGAATGAAATTAAAGTTATGTTCTAACATTGAGAATAATGTTTTTCATACAAAATATGTACAATGTTTGGCATGTTTAAAAGTTTTAATTAATAATATTGGACGATCAGTTAAAAAAGGACGTAATATTGAACAATATTTTTAAAAAAAAACTCATATGAATATCAATATAGAGATTAAATACTTGAAAAAAATTTGTGAAACAAAAGGTCCTTGAAAAAAAAATCATATTCAATGAACATTAGTACGCATTAATCACTTTTATTAGGTTCAAGTAATTCTTCTTCTAATATGTTAATATAATATTTGTTGGTATATGTAGAATGATCCATAATCAAACCTGTTGAATAAAAAAATATAAAATAATAATTGAAATATTTTATATAAATTTATTTATGAATTTTAAATTTGTACGTGTTATTTTTTACAACATTCTATTAATTGTAGGAGGAGGAGCAGGCTATGTAATACCTCTTCCAACATTACGTCCTACAACAACATTAGCACCTCCAAGCGAGTATTGCTATCCCATTAGGTCATGCCCAAATAACAAATGGATGTGTCTTGATTATTGTGGAGAAAGGGGGTTTGGCAAGGGTGTCGGTACGTGTGTAAGAGAGAATTTGTGTTGTTGCATTGAGTAATTGTAATACCTTGTCAAAGTATATCTTCACAGAGTCCTTTTGACTAGTGAAAAATAAATACAATGATTTCAGTTTTAACTTTTAAATCATGCTCTCTAGATTATTAAATACTTGTCAAAGTTAACCACTATACGAAAAGCCTTTTATGAACACATACTAAAATCAATATTATTTGAGTATGTGTTCGTATTTGCAAAAAATACTAAATACTCCTTCCGTAGCACAATGAGTATTCTAATTGAACCACTTTACATATGTTAAGAAAAAAATATAAAAAAGAAATAGAGAAAATATAACTTTTATTACATTATCCTTATCAAATAGGGGTATATTGGAAGAAAAAATAATTAATATTGTATTAAAAATTAAAATGGTATGTCATTTTGAGACAAATAGTTTTGGCAAATAGGTCACTTGTTTTGGGATTGAGGGGGTATATATCATGTAATGAAGTCTCGTTATAAACTATTAGAGTTCATTTGATCATAATATATATTGAAGAGATATACAAAAATATTGAAATGCTCTGACGATGAAAACACTGTTCGTCACCATCTCCAATTAAATTGACTCTCAGTTCATTGCACCTTATCGACCACCACACGACCTCTCCTTCTCACCCACTGTCTGATTGAAATGTGCCCTTACCCAATAACACCAAATCGACCACCACTCCACCACCCTCACCCAAGCACATCAAATTGACCACCACACCGCCACCCTCACCCCACAAACACCAAATTGGCAATCTTATTCTTAACCCACCGCCCCAAATCACTACTAAAAAAATAAAAATTAGTGAGGGATATTTAGTGAGGGAAAACGTGAAATCCCTCTCTAATTCCGTCACTAAATTTTGCGACCAAGGAATTTGTGAGGAATTTTATTTTTTCCGTCACTAATTTCTCTCGCTAATTTTGCTTTTTCTAGTAGTGAATCACTCTAAAATACCACTCACATTCTATCCCTTTTTACCACCATCGGATGAACCCATAACCCGTACCCGTCGTCACCTATAATCAAAACCTGACCAAAATGACCACCAATCCTCTCATCATCCCATTAAAGACCGTGAATGAGTTCATTCCTTCAGCAATCACAACAAAAAACAAACTGAAACCTATACCCAAAGCCCATAAATCTTTTGTGGATGCGCTCAATAATGTTTCTGATATCCCATCAAGCCAATTTTTAGTGCCTATCATGAAAGGGGCCTGAATTTCTATCACCACTCCTGAAGAGGAATACTTGTTTGGATCGAAAGCTTGTAAGAGTAACCTTCATGCTAGAATAGTTTGGCCAAAGGGATCCATTCCTTTAACTGTAGTAGCATTGTAAGAAAATTTAAACCGATTTGGAAAAACCTTGGTCCCTAAAGTGTTACATCTCTTGGGAAAGGTTTCAATGAGTTTTCATTCTCTATTAAGGATGTTGTAAGTGTTAGGTCAGTAGGGCCTTGGATACTCAACCCCGAATCACTTAAGCTACTTGCTTGGAAAAAGGATTCCAATCCCAGTCTTCAGAAGAATACGTCAGCTCATGTATGGGTTTATATATATGATCTAGCACACAAATACTAGTGTGAGAAAATATTGTTTGCAATTGTGAGTAGTGATTGAAGCCCCATTTGTGTCGATGCAGTTACGAGTAAGCCTATTCAAGAGCACACTTTGCTCGCATTTTTATTGATATTGACCTTGCATCTAATCTTAAGCACAAGCTACTTGTTAAAAGAAAAGGTTTTGCCTTTTGTGTGGATTTAAAATATGATGCTCTGCTAGATTTTTGTTCCTTTTGCAAAATTCTTGGTCATCATATCGATAAATGTCGAAATATCAAGCCTCTAGAGGGGAGGGTAGAAGAGTAACAAATTGCTTATAAAAGAAGTTTCTCATGCTAGAGAAAATATAGTTGAAGCCTCTAAAAAACTTGTTAATTTGCATATTGTTGCTGAACATCAAAAGAGCCAATTCAAATTAGGGTTAATATGTCTTTACTCCCTTGTAATTTGGACGAGTTCCGATTTACCGCCTTGTAAAAAAAAATTAGATCCCAACTTTGTAATATAAAGATTCTTTCGTTTTAGACCCTAAGGTCATATGACTGTGCAAAATTGATGAGGTGAGACGCTGAGTGGTTATTTTCGATGACATGGCATACTAAATTGGTTTTTATAATTCTTTCTCATTTTATTTTTTTTCAACAATTAAAAAAAATCAAAAAAACGATAAAAAATTTCAAAATTAAAAAAAAAATCAGAAAATATAATTTGGATTTTTTTTTAAATTGAAAAGATTTTTAAAAATTAGGGAATTTAAAAAAACAAAAATTAGAAAAACCAAATTCGAAATTTAAAACTGATTTTTTTTTCGAAAAAAAGTTTTTAAATTTCTTCAACAAAAGAAAATTCAGGAAAATATTTTAATTTTTAAAAGTCTAGATACAAATTTGTTAAAAATTTAGAAAAAAATTATATTTTTTTTCGAAAATTTTATTCCTGAATTTTTATAAAATCTTTTTTTTTTATAAGGCCAGAGTTCGATGACATAAAAAGGAATAGAAAATAGTCCAAAAGTTGGAATGTCTTACAGATTCCAGTCTACGTCAGGTTCTCATATATATTATTAAAAAAAATGAAAAAATAAATACAAAAAACGAACTGGGGGGACATAAACCTAACCCAATCAATTCACACAAAGTGTATTCCAACCCAATCGGATGATACAAAGAAATAAAAACAACACTGGTGAATGTCTAAGATGCGGTGTATGGACAAACCGTCAACATGAAATGGATCCAAGAACCAACAACTCCTTGGGAAAGCAACAAGCACGACGCCTCTTTCGAGCCAAACAGTCCAACATCAGGTAGTTTGATGAGGATTTCGAAGCCTCCCCAAGTTATATTGAAAAACTTCATGAAGGCGAGAGATTCTACCGCCAACACGGATACAGAACCCCACGACTACAACCCACTATGTTGCGAAAGAAAGCTTTCACAGCCGTTTCTAGCCAAATCCAATAGTAAGCAACTCAAAACCAATTGAAGGCCAAATCGAGGGATGGTGAATCAACGGGTTTGAGTACCACGAGCACCGCCAACACGGTAACACCTGCACCCCATTCGCAATAACAGCGGACAACAAGTGCATGACCATTTCTAGCCTAGAAGACCTGTTACGAAGCATCCATGATCCTGGAGGAACAATACCACAAGTTTTCCGTTTTGGAAGTGGATTAAATCGCCAACACGATAGCCGATCCACCAACCAAAGACTCACTGCGATAAGAGCAGCAAGTTTACACAGCCATTTCTAGCCAATCAATCTGAATCATCCGTCATAGGAACTGTCAACACTGAAACTCAAACCCACGAACTACAGAAATGAGTTTCAGCTAGTTCCAGAGAACTGCTAAAGCTCGGATCATCAAAACTCCACAAATCATAACCACCGGTGACGTCAAAACAGAGCCGAACCGTGGCGAAACACACAAACAAGGACAGCCAATCGACACCAACGATGCAAATCTGTACTAGATCAACCAATCTAGTCCAGATCGTTGAAACAAAAACAAAAACACGAAACCAGATAAAGGTCGCGTGAAAATAACAGAGTTGTCCGCGGCGGCATCGACGGCTACTTAAACAACCCCGACGGCAAAAGAGGAAACCCCGAAAGATCAAAAAAATCTAACGAGGCTTGATGGTGGTGCTGCGTTGAGAAGCTTGCGCACCACCGTGGAAAACAGCTACATCGTTCCGAAAAGGTTTGGAAATGAGGGGAGGACGGAGGAGGTTGTGTGGCGGAGCTTAACGACGGATGAGGTTGTGCGGTTTGTTTGTCAAAAGATAGTGGAAAAAAACGGTGGTGAGTGGGTGAATGAGTGGTAGCGGCGACTAGGTTGAGAAGAAGAGAGCTCTTGTTCCTTTTCGTTACGAAAATCCCCGGTCCTCTTATAAAATATTTGAAAAAAATAATTTTTTACACGAAATTATGAAAATTTTACGAAAATGAAAAATTCTAGAACTTAATGCATTTCAAAATTTTCGAAAATAATTAGAAAATATATTTCGAAAAAAGTTCAGATTTTTCTTTCGAAATTAAAAAGTTTGTTTTTCATTTTAATACAAAAAATAAAAATTTTGGAAAATATTTTTCGTGATAAAAAAAATTCAAGATTTTTTTAAAAAAAATATTTTTTGTAAAATAAAAATTCCTGAATTTTTTTTTATAATTTTTTTATTTTCCTAAACGTCGTAGTGCTTGAATTTTTTATTTTCAAATTTTCTTGATTTTTAAAATAATTGTTAATTAATAAAAAAAAAACAGTTGAAAAAGAATTATAAATGCCAAGTAATCATGTCATGTCATCAAAATTGCACAGTCAACGTGCCACGTCAGTTTTTCGTCTAGTCAGATGGCCTCATGGTCTAAAACAAAAGAATTTTTATATTACAGGGTTGAAATCTAAACTTTTGTTTTACAATGGGTAAACGGGAACTCGCCCAAATTATAGGGGGTAAAGACATATTAACCCTTCAAATTAAAGATTGGGTTGATAGTGATGATAGAGAGAATGGTACGAGCTTACAAACAATTGAGGTTCATGTGGTTCCGGTTGATGAAGAAGAGATAAAACAAAACAATTCATGTTACTCTCCAAACATAAAATGTGGTAGATTCGGGAATTACCGACAAGCATTTTCAGGATGCAAATGAAGATAGTAACACCTCACAAGCATATGAATTTGTTGATGCAACTCAGACTAACACATAAGATGAATGACATGATCCAAGTCAACATCAAGTTACTCCTCCAAACAATTTAGAAGGATATATAATTTCTTAAAGAGTCTTGGACCAATCTTGCAGAGGTTGGTGAAGAACTTATAAGATAACAAGAAAAAGATATAGTTAGAAGGTTAGCCAATGAACGACATATTAATAAACAACTGGCAAGAGAGGACCAAAGTAACATAGATACCTTAGGTTTCCAGTAAGTCATTCACAAATCAACACATAAGAAGATTCAAAAAGCATAACGCTCCGCAACAAGACCCACCTATTCTACCATATTATAGGAAGATTCTAATGAAGTGTTTATTCTGGAATATAAGGGGTATATCCAACCCCCTATCAAGATTGTCGCTTAAAAGGCCAGTTATTCACCATAAACCTTAGTTTGTTTTTGTAGAAGAGCCTTTGATCCATTTTGGTATATTTCCCACAAATTAGTTCAATAGATTAGGTTTCAAAATCTTTAATTTGAACACCAGACCCAACCTCTTACCCAAACCTTTGGTGGTTTTTTGTCAAACATGTCAACCCAACATTTTTATCCTCAAATGACCAACATGTTTCCTTTACCTTCACTAACAACAACAAACAATTAGGCATCTCAGCTGTTTATGCTTCTAATTGTTATATTAAAATAAGACAACTCTGGCATAGTCTAGTATCCATTAAATCCCAACATAACTTTCCCTGGTGTAGTATAGGGGGACTTCAACGCTATTCTAGGGTTTTATGAACATAGGGGGCTCACCTTCATGCTAGAACTCCTATGAAAGATTTTTTTTGAGTGGTCATACACTAATAGCCTATTTCATCCCAACTATAGGGATACAATTCACTTTGTCCAATGGTAGGAGACAAACTTGATTCACAGAGAGGAGATTAGATAGAGTCGTATGCAACTAGTTGTGGATTGATATGTGTACATATCTTAACGTTTCCACTCTCCTCCAGCACAAGCATGATCATTTCCCCATTTAGTTGGAATTTGACACTTCTCATAGTAGTTTTGCTTCACAATTCAAATTTCTAAGCATGTGGAATCTCCATGAGGAATTGTCATATTTTCATATAGTCGGATTCCCCATGCACATTCTTACTCAGAAATTTAAGATTCTTAAGCAGAAATTAAAGATTTGGAACACCAACGTTTTTGGTAAGGTTCACATAATGGTCAAAGAAGCTGAAGACAAGTTGTTGCAAATCAAAAACCAAATAACACAAATGGGAACACAAACGATCTTTTTGAACCACAAAATCTATCTCATATATCAACTTGGAAAAGGCTCTTGACAAAGAGGATATTTTTTGGAAAGAAAAATCCAAAGTAGCTTGGCATGTTGATGGAGACAAAAACACAATACTTTCACAGAATAGCCAAAATCAAAACACCTCCAAACTTATCAGTTCAATCAAAGAGGGTGAAACAATGTTGTTTGATCTAAAGCATATCTCAAATCACTTCAAAAATTTATTTTAAAATAACTTTGTTATGTAAGACTTGCAGGTATCTAACTTGGTGGAGGAAACTATACCTAATCTTATTATTGAAAACATTAACAACCTGCTTGTTAGGATTTCCTCTCAAGTTGAAACTCATTGTTTTCAATCTAAACAAGGATGGATCTCTGGGTCCTGGTGGATTTGGGGCGGTCTTTTATCAAACCTATTAGGAAATTGTGAAAACTGGTGTAAGATAAGAGTGAGGCAAGGTGATCCTTTGTCACCTCTCCTTTTTTGTATTTCTGAAGATGTCCTCAGTAGAGGTATCGAAAATCTTGTGGAGCAAGGAAAATTAGACTTCACCAGAGGATCTAGAAGCATTCAGGTCCCCTCTCGTTTACTTTATCCTGATGATATCATGAATTTTTTCAAAGGTATCTTCAATTAATGCACCAATGAGCCTCATCAATTCATATGCTCAAATTTCTGGTCAATTAATAAACCCTGGAAAATCAACCATATACTCTGGATATATCTCCCCTTCTAGACTTGATCACATTTCTAACATGATAGGATTTGCCGACTGACCACATGGAAGATAATCTCATCTCGAATCCTAACAGCTTTGGTGATTATCACTAAAGGAATCTTTTTTATGCAAATCTAATCCAAGAACTTTGCTTCATTGGCCAAAACTATACGAAGTCCTGAGATACCACCTTCAAAATCCTTTTTAGTGTGGACACTGATGCAAGACAAATTTCCAACTGATGATATTCTCAATATTAAAGGGTGCAACAACCTTTCAATGTGTTCTACTTTTTTAGCTTGCAATGAATCAACTTTTCACTTATTTTTTGAATGTTCGTTTGCTCTTAAACTTTGGTCCTGGTTGGCCACAATTCTCATCAATGCATGATGTCTAAAGTTTATGTGACATGAACTAGACGACTCAATGCAAGGTAGTTATCAAAGTTTGCAAAATTTACCTTCTAAATGGCATCTGGTACAGAAGAAATCAAGCATGATTTCAAGATAAATTGATTCACCGGAAAACTGCTATCAATTTAATTATCTCAAATGTTTTACACTTAGAAAACATATGTTGTTTCCATTTTGAATACGTCCACCTAAAGCTCATGTCATCAAAGAAGTTATTTGGTCTCCTCCAATCCAAAACTAGATCAAAGTCTACACAGATGTAGCTGCTGTGAATAGTCCTAACAAGGCAGCTTCGGCGGAATTTATAGGAATCTAAATGGATATTGTACTACTTGTTTTGCTCGATATTTAGGTCTTTATAATGCTTTGTTTTCTGAACTAATTGTTGTAGTGATAGCTGTTGAGCTAACAACTTTAAAAGGTTATACCGGTATCTAGCTAGAATCAGATTCCCAGGCTGTCCTTGCATTGAAGTCAATCAAAGTAGTGCCTTGGTGTTTAAGAAACAAATGGCTTAACTGCTTACTTCTAACCAACAATATGAGATTTTTTGCATACTTTATACATACACAATGTTTCATTAGCATAATTGAAAGAGATAAACTTATAGAGATTGAGAGACATTTACCGAAACTGTATGACTGAGTAGAACTAAATAAGGTATATTATAGAGGATTATACGATTAAGAGAATTAATTACAAAAATAATATTCTACATCATATGATATGTCAAGAAGCTTATCTTGTATCTCAAACAATTATTATGAATGAAATGCACTAAGTTTATTCTTGTAAACAAAAAATGATATGCCAAGAAGCTTCAAGAGTAAGCTAGAATATATTTACAATTGAAATATAATTATTTATTTTTTATTTAAACATTAACAATTCTTATTATTGGCACATCTTATACTATAATTACTAGAATTTATTTTAAATATAATTGTTTTTTTTTGTCAAAAAAATAAAATAAAGCTTAAAAGTCCTCATATTTTCTTGTGCTCTTTTTTTTACGTCAAATTTAAAATCATTTGAGCTATGAAATATTAAATATTTGATTTCATATTTAATTCAAAATTAAATTTTCCTTTGTGGCGGAAAATACATACTAGTATTATTTAACTTCAAAATGTTTATCTATCAGAACAGTCAATAGATTTAAAATGTTTTTTTTAGGGCAAGAAAAATCAAAATATTTATTTATCTAGAATACACATTAATTTTAATAATGTTTTTCGTCAAAAAAAAGTTTAATAATATTTATCAATACAAAAATATTTAATTTCAAAATATTGACTTCAAATTTATTACAAATAAAATATAATTTAATATATGCATATATATGAAATATACTAATTAGTATGTTTGACTAGAAAT
>Ga0315914_1008855_pt1 | contig 13208 bp, 10 predicted proteins | sample MpolenodulesMG_FD_203920 | JGI IMG/M metagenome (GOLD analysis project Ga0315914, IMG submission 203920) | Medicago polymorpha root nodule microbial communities from Los Angeles, California, United States - elongated nodules | ecosystem: Host-associated > Plants > Roots > Nodule | place: USA...
GTTGAAAATCACCAATGATCTTTTTCCTGATATGGTTATTGTCCTATGAAGGATCAATTTCAAATGCATTCCTAGTTTGAAGGAACATTTCTGCAGGCATAGCTGTTATTCTTGTCTTGTTGTAGAGACGCGAACAGAGTAGTGGAGGAAGTGGTTGTACAGTTCGTACAATTTTCCTTTGTCAACGCTCTTGATAGAACAAACATCCAATGCCTTCAAATTTCATCTCAAGGGCCGTTGTTACACTCTTTTAGTCTTTTGCAATACTTAGACGTGATTAAATCAATTACTCGGCCTTTGAAGCTTCAAGTCTTTCATCTCCTGATGAACTTCAGCTTCTAGTGATCTTGCTTCTGATGAGGTGCTTTTGACGAACTTGCTTCTGATGATGTCATCACTTCAGGAGCACTTATATTTCAGATGCACTATTCGTCAGATGCTTCAAGCTTCCTTTTTGTTGATTCCTTTGCTCTCTTTTGTTCTTTCAGAACCTTATAAAGATATCAAATTTTTGTCTATGGTCTTCTACACTTGAACAAATATTAGTATATCCAATTGACAATTTTTAATACCTTGTTATTATCAAAACTTCAAGGGTAACGTATGTTAAACATATTTCGTTCCAACAATCACCCCCACTCTAAGGGTAATGTTTATTAAACGTATTTTGTTCCAACAAAAAGCAACATACAAAAGAAAAGTGTCCCGTATATATGCAGAACACCCAAACAAACACTCATAAACACCCTCCTACTGAGGGCCCTCGAACGATAAAAACTAAACACCAAACCAAGAAGTCATCTCCAAAAACCAAAGTCTAAATGCCTGCGCAATAACATAAACAAATCTTGTGCCAAACCGTTGAAAACCTCTCCAAAATAACCATCAAACCTACCAAAAACTCATGCAACCGCACTTTAAACAAGCCACACAGTCTAACAACCATGTATTTGAAACCCCATCAACAATAAATTCATAGAAGAAAACCCACAACAAACATAACCACCACTAGCCACCACAAGCGCCGCCACCACCACCACCAAAACTACCATTAACCACCACAAAAATCACCATTAATCCTCACCAAAAACCAGCACCAGCCACCACGAGCATCACTACCAAAAACCACCACGAGCACCACCACAAAATACCTAGTATCAGCACCACCATGGAAACCACCACGAAGCACCACAAACGAACACAACCTACGAGCTCCTCAACATCAACACCATAAACTAAAAAACAAGAATGACACACGCAGAAGCACCGCTCATCCCTAATGCTTCAACCAGCTATGCACAAAACACAAAATCCCCATAGTTAGGAACCTCCGCACAAGTAAATTACCACTGCGAGATCCGAATCCGGATCTAGATCTACTACACAAACCATATTAGTTTTAGTTTAGGTTAGACTTGTTCTCCTTTTATTAGGTTAGATATGTTTTATTTTATTAGATTATATTAGATTAAGTCTTATTTTATTTTCGGCCAAATACCTCTTTTAGTCCTTTTAGTTTGATAGAATTTCCAAGTTAGTCCTTTAAGTTTTAAAAGTTACAAATATGTCCTTTTATTTGATAAACTATTTCAATGTTACCCATGTTGTTAGTCTCCGTTTAACGTAGGTTGATGTGACCATTAAGTTGTTGACTTGGACCAAAACGATGCGTCTCAAAGGCTCCAAGTAGTCAAAATGTTGCATTTAATGGTCAGAAAAGATCATTTATAAGGTTAGAAAGGCAACTATTGATAACAAGAACTGCCTTTCTAGCTCTATAAATGATCATTTGTGATAATTAAACGCAGCATTTTGACACCCTGGAGCCATTAAAGCATAGCATTTTGATCCAAGTTTATTAACTAAAATGACCTATTTAAAACTTTTGAAACTTAAATGACTAACTTGAAAATTTGGTCAAAATTGACAAAAACGATTTAGTTTTAATTTTCTAGGAGTATCTTTATTTTTATACTTATTTTAGTGAAGTGAAAAGTGAAAAAGTTGAAGACCCGATCATAACCATAAAGATCAACTCAGATTGAGAAGAGATACCAATATTCAGAAGTAAAGTCTATAAATGTGGTGGAGAAGTTCGAAGAAAATAATGGAACACTCTAAAAGGATGATCATTTTCAAGAGCTCATCAAGGCCTTGTCAAAATTTAAAGTGCTTCCAATAAATGAAATGCTCAAGAAAATTTCGTGTTGTGTCAAATATCTTAAATTACTCCTGAACTAGGAAGTCAAACCATCAGATAAACAACTTATTTCTTTAACTAAGAATTGTTGTGTTGTTTTTGATGTGCAACCTCCACAGAAGTTGGATGATCCTGGAAGCTGCGATGTTCTTCTGACTGTGGGTGATGTTTATGTAAGTGGAGCTTTGTGAGACAGGTCAAGTGTCAATATGATGTCATTTTCTACTTTTGAAAGGATCGGCGGTTTGAAAGTGAAGCCTTGCAAGGCAAAGATAGGTGTAGCAGATGGTTCTCTAGCAACTTCGGATAGCATGGTTAAAAACATACTAGCAGGCATTTGTGACTTTCATTTTCCAATGGATGGAGTGGTCTTGCAGATTAGCAACTTTGAAGAATAACCAATGATCTCAGGTAGGTCATTCATTGTAACTGCTACAACACTGATAGGCGTGGAGAAAGGGGAAGTGGTCATAATGTCAAACAATGACTACCAATCCTACAAGGTAACTCCTTTAGAGGTAGAATATGCTCAAGCAATGGAATGGTCTGATGAATGGTTCAGTCTCCAAGACAAAATAGAAAGGTTGTCTGAGGAAGTAGAGTTGATAGATTTTGAAGAAAAAGAAGAAGAAGAAGAAGACGACTAAGGTAAGGGGATCCTAAGAACTACATAGACTTATACATCTTGTTTAAGATGTTAAATAAGTGTCCAATGAAGAAAAACCCAATAAGGTTGCGCGTGAATTAAGGGTTAAAAGATTGGAATTTTGTGGTGGGTGTCAGAAATTATTGGTGGCGTCAGAAGGGGAATGGGGGTTTAGATTTGAAGGAGAGATTGGGAGAGAGGAGGGATGGGATAGTGGTGGACATGAGGTATTCTTCCATGGTCACAAGACCAAATCAAAAGTGTTTGGACACGCACACATAAAAAGATGGTCTTTAAAATATTCAATCATCTTTTTTATCAATTTCTTTTTTATTATTAAAAAATATTTTTTTATGTGTGTGACCAAACACTTTTTATTTGGTCATGTGACCATATTAGAATTTCCCGGTAAGTTGAATATGGCCATGGTTATAGTTTTGTCTTTGGTTTAGAAATGGAGATGAATTACCATTTTTGTTATTCTAGAGTCAAGAGCAAAATGGTCAATCTACATTTATCATCAAACCCTCCAAATCCAAACTCAGCTGCTTCACTTGGGTTTCAGAAAAACAAGGTCCCATAAAAGAGAAGTCTTATTTACTTCGTTAGATATTGACATAATGAGTGATCCATTCTTGGCGGTGATGGCGACATTGATGTTTTTGGGGTTAGGGGTTTGAATTTGGGGAAAAGTTGAATATTGATGTTTAAATTGGATTATTAGGTTTGTTGAGTTTTTTGAATTTTTATGGATTTATTGATGAAGGTCATGAAGGGAGATGATGAATGTGATGAATTTATAGGTTTGATTATGAATTTTAACTTTTTGAGCTTTCATATTTGTTTAATATCTTTGGAGTTAGATCAAATGGGAAAATACTACTTATGGTTTGAAACCAATTTTGAGGTTACTCACTCTTTGAAATTTGCAACATTTTAAGTTTGAGATGGGCACTAGTAGAACTTGTATATAAAAAAAAAGAGAAAAAGAAAAGAGAAAAATGTAGATCGAATAATAAAAAAAGTGGTCTAAAAAAAAGATAAAAGTTTGGTCTATTAATTTTTTTTTTATTGAAAAATATATCTAAAGTGTGTGTTAGCCTAATTGTTGTTTTGGTACAAAGAAGAAGTCTGAACTTTGAAGGTAGTCTTCTATTGTTTAGGGAATCCATAGTAATCTAACTCTAAAATTGTTGTTACTCTACTTTTAGAAATATATCCCATATCTTACCTCAACAGTGTTATAAGCTTGAAAACACCTCTAAAGTCTATGTGATTAATACTTGAGTTTGAATGACTCTTTAAAATTGCTTCAAGTTCATAGCAAAATCCATTAACTTGTCAGCTTGAGTTAGCAAATGTCTTGACCAACCCTACTTGATTTAGGATACATATTTAAATTGAGTATGGTTGAGAGTATGATTATCTTCTCTATGTCTGGCCCACTTACATGAAAGTGGTAAGTTACTCAAAGATAAATATGGAACGAACAACAATCTGAGCATCGTCTCTGAAAAGGTATGTTTATTTTAGAATTTATAGCGAAATCTGACTTCTTTCTATTTTGTTACTTGAGGACAAGAAACATTTTAAGTTTGGGTAGTGATGATAGAGATTATATGATGTTTTAGGCATCAAATTTATTGTTTTCATTCGATTCATTGTCATTCAGTTTCTTCCCTAATGATGCAACTATATATGTGTTTTGAGTCTATTTATTGATAAATTTTGTAATTCGGCAAAGCAAGACACCGCATGGATGATTATGAGTGTTGAAGAATGAAGAATAATGGTAATTAGAAGGTTTTATAATAATAAAAAAAGTTGGAAAAAATTCAACTCAAATCTCAAGACATTTTAAGATGGAAGAAAACTCGAATAAGGACGAAAAACTGTAAAATTCACCATTGGCTAAGGTTGTCAAAAGCGCACAGGTGCATGGCATAACCCTCGGGGATGCCTAAAGCTAAAGCATCAAAGTACGTGGGGGATGAGCCAGACGCATCTTGGCTGGGTATTGTGTGTTTTTGACTTGTTTTTCAAGCTGCATCCAAGGAAAAAGCTTAGAATTCTCTACTAAACATAGATGGAAAAATGCCTATAAATAACGACTCTTACACACACTATTATTCATTCAGAAAGTTGGATGTGCAAGACAAAGATCAAGCATGCATGTGAAGCATCAAAAAGGGATTTCTTCCTTTCAATTGTGCTAGAGTGTGATTTTATTTTATTTTGTTACATTTTTAGTTACTATGAGTAAATGAACATCTAAGAGTGGGGTTCCACGACGAACATCCATTTATTTGTAGTATTCAATTAATGTATGTCTTTATTCACTTATGTTCATAGTCTTGTATAATTTTCAATTGTTATGATCGTTATAATGTTCTTCAACTAGCTGTTGATCTGATCTTTACACTAAGGTATATGATAGAATATGTTGCTCTCACCGAACAAAGAACTTTGAGAATTTTTTAATTGTCTTTAATTTAAATATTGAATATATGTATGATATTATGATTATTATTCATCTCTACGTTGTCAGATTACATTAGAATTGAATAATATATACAATTATTTATAAATGAGATAATTCCGGTCCATGCTTTATTTAAATTTTTGAAAAAGAAAATAAAATGAAAATAAGAAAATGAAGGGCAAAGTGCCACATCACCTTGTTGTGTTGTGCGTAAAAGGTGAGAGAAAAGACAACAATTTTTTCTTAGAAAAATTCTATTTATTTATTAATATAGTTTAGATACCATAAAGAGTATCGTTTTTTAATTTTTAAAATAGAGTATTGTTTCATATATTTAATTAATTGCTTGTTTCTTGTACGGTTCTGTTACATTTTTTACTTTTAGAAGGGAATAACGCAAATAAAAAGAAAAACATTCATACATCTCAGTCACATTACTCGTAAGTTTTAAAAACAATTAATGTTCAAGGTCGTTTCAAGGCCTATATAATCATAACATACTTCTTTTGAGGGAATATTATAAGGAAAATTCTATGGTGAAGTTATGAAAATGACTTTTCTGATGAAGTTAATACTATAACATCAAAAGTGTAATGTGTAACACCCCACTGTTTGTACAGTGACATCAAAAGTTCAGTCTCCATAGTATCATCAATTCATCAGATTAACAAGACTACACTTAATCTAATTTTATCATACCTTGTTTTAAGTGTAACACCCCACAAAGTGTAACACTTAAGACTTTCACACAATATCATCAAATCTGTTTGCATGTTAAAGATGTCAACGATAAAATAGTATCCGTAAGTCCAAGATGTTGCAAGCATTACTAGATGAATTACTATTGATCATTAACCAGTAATCAACAATTTAAAAATGAATCAAACACTAAAATCAAAATTAACTTTTTCAAAAAAGTCAGTTTTCTGACTACACCGTAGAAGCTCCCTATATTATAAACATAATTAATTCTAAAGAACAAATTATATCAAGAACATGGATATGCCAAGAAAATATTCTCTAACCATGGCAATTTTGTTGGTTTCTTTTATCACCGCATCAGGTATAAAACCATTGACTGATTTGAGTAATTTTTTATGAACTTTCTTTTGAGTTTTCATATATTAGAAAACTTTCCTATTACCAACTATAGAGCGAGGAACAACTTTACCTCCTTGTGCATCTTGAATACCAGCGTAGAACTCCCTGACTACTGGCTCAATATAGAATCCTCTGGATTGCACGAACAATTGCCAATTCAGATTCTCCATTTTTGACAAAAATGTTTGGTTTGCCTTTGCTAAGTTATATCCACGCTCTGGTAGCATGTTCATGGTTCAAAATGGAGAAGTGTCTTCTTCAGTTTCTTCAACAGCTAAAACATTTTGCCTTGATGATGCTTATGCACGTTGTACAACTTTTCCAAAATTTTTGACAACAGATTGTTTCTTAGCGATTTGGAATTTGAAATTAGGGTTTGAATTTGCGAGAGGTTACAAATGATTTTGAATTTGAGAATTTTGGAAAATGTTTGAATTGTGGTTTGGTTTAGAGAGAGAGAGAGAGAGGGAAGTGGTAAAGTTAATTATGAGTGGGGGTTAGCGAAAGTCGATTTGATGGGTGAAGTAGCCGTTAGGCTTGGTGGAAAAGTCCCAATACATTTGTCTTGGGACAACACACAATGATTTAACATATTTGAGAAACCAACTTCTACAAATAATGTTCCTAGTCCAATAGCCTCATTTACTAATTAAGTAATGGAATATTGCGAAATAATCATTTTGTTTGAATGAGAATAAAATGTAAATTGTTAATTGGAAACGGTTATTACTGCATTATATTTTGAAAATGAGATTAAACTATTGGATTATTTTAATTTGAAATTGTTGAAGTTGTTTGTAGTTTGTTGTTAGCCTCACATTGTTCAAGTTCCTAGGTTGTTGAATGTATAAATATGTGAGTACCTTCGTCCTTTGAGCTAGATTTTAAGATGAAATCCAAACCTATTTAAGAAACTTAGTCGAAGAATACTTCGGGGAAAGTACATTAGAATTGAATTTTTTTGAAAAGTTAAACCAAATAGCTACTGACTTTAGTTATGTGTCGGTTAGAGAGATTAGAGTGTGTAGAAAATTTCATAGTATCTTTCAAGTAAAAGATTTTGCAGTTGTTCCAAAATCTATGGCAAGCGGTCCCACCTGACATTAAGGATTTTCTAGTGAATTCTTGCACTTCCCGAATCAATTTCCACAATTGATTTCTCCTTGTTTATTTTTGTTTTCATCAATGTGAAGTTTAAAAATATATATCATTTGTTTAGGGTTTCAAGTTTATGATCTTAGCACTTAACTTAGAATCGAGCCAAGTATAATGGATGATCATCTCATTCCCATAATGGATGATCATCACATTCCCATCAGTATTCATGTTTACCATATATGATGGCAATCAAATGGTGGAACCATGATCCTCACATTCATATTATTTGTGAAGTGCTTATTAACACTTAAGTTAAATTATGAATACATAATCTATCGAGTATCATTATTCCATATTTAATTGGTTCTTGTACGTTTATGTAACATTTTTACAAGGGAATAACGCAAATAGAAAAAACAGTAATATTACACCTAAGTTTTAAAACAAAAAACAATTAATGTTCAAGGTAGCCTTATAAGGCCTATATAAACATAGTTCTAAAGAACAAATTATATCAAGAAGATGGATACGCCATTTTTGTTGGCTTTTTTCATCATAGCATCAGGTATAAAACCAATGATTGATTTGAGTAATTTCTTATGAACTTTCTTTTGAATTTTCATATTTTGTATACAATATTATTCTTATCTATATATGAGTTTCTGCGTATGTAGATATGCTTACGACACAAGCCGCCCATTTTATCCATTGGCATTACGACGTCAAATCATGTTCGTCAGATAAAGATTGTCAAGATCCGGGAGTTTGTTATCCACATATTGACGTATGTTATAGATTCAAGTGTCTATGTAAATTGTAAAACACGTCGAGGTGCTTAACATGGGACGCATGCACATGGGGACAACTATAGGGTTAAGGGTGATAATAGGTCAGACCGTTTGTCAGAGGTTTATGGTCCAGCTTACTTAAAGTCTGACTTGGCATAATTTATTTTGGGTGTGTTTGATAAAATGAAACTATAAACTAGCTTATATTTGATAAGATAGCTGATAGCGTTGAAAAACTGATTTATATCTAATGATTGATAACTGAAAGGTTATCGCTGAAAATCTCGTTGATTGAAATTAAAGTGTTTGGTAAAATTAACCTTTGAAATGATTGGTAAATATAAAATAACATAAAAGGTACACATATATTTAATATGTTATAAATTATATTTATAAACATTTTGAACTAGTATTTATTTTAATAATTCTCCTAAGAAAATATTGATAAATTTTGTTTGACTTCTTTATCATTTTTTTTTTTGTTTATGGATAATTGTTTCTTTTTGTGTAAATATGTTCAACGAAAAAAAAAAGATAAAATATGTATATACCAATTTAATAGAAATAGACCGTATCAAATAAAATTCAAATCTAGAACAAAAATTCATATCCAGAAAGCAAATAAGGTAATTGTAAAAAATAAAAAAAATTACGTGACTGGTAGTTTTTTTCTCTTTTGAGAGGGTAATTTTATTAAATAAAAAATGATATTAAAGGTTAAAAATAGAGCAAAATATGAATAGTTATAAGCTATAAGCTTTAAAGTTAGTTAAAATAACATCTCAAAAAAAGTTATAAACTATAAGCTTTAAAGTTAGTTAAAATAACATCTCAAAAAAAGTTATAAACTAGTGAGAGAAGCTTGTCACCAAATATATTTTATTTTTATTTTGCACATATCAATACAAATACTTTTTTTCTTATAATATTGACCAAAAGTGCATATATCAATAACAATTCATAATTCAACAATGCACAACAATAATTCCTTTAACATTTTAGACCTCATCATGTTAAAAAAAAAAAAAAAACATTTTTGACCTCACTTCATTTGATTAATAAGCAAAATGACAAACAATTTTGGAGGCATAAGAAAGTTAATTTCTACCCACTTCATTACCACACCATTGATACCACATGACAATGGAATTAGTGTGTAGTTGTTTCATATTCCCACTATCACATAGACACAACTCTTAGAAGCTTGTGGACCTAACACCTGGCTGATAGCAAGATGAAAAATGTTGTTTCCACTTCTACCTTTGTTACGAAATACCAGTAAATTATACATTTATCGCATCGGCAGTTAACTGGCATTGGATTTACACTAAAAATAAAATAAAACTTCGGCAGTTAACTGCCACGAAACAAGGAATTTTTGCAGTTAACTGCCGCCGGATGAGTTTTTATAGCAAACTCAAAAGTAGGAACAACAATTATCTAGCAAGACTTGACCTCGTAAGGATACGATCCAAAAGGAGAGCCAAGGGAATGCAATTGCCTTCGAAGGTATCAAGCACCTCCAAATATTTTGAAACACCCCCTCTACGGAATCATTCACCCACCCCCCACGACCCATACTTTTTCAATTAACTCGTAAGTATATTTCATTGTGAATCCCCCGTCATCCGCCTCCCTCCACAACCATGGTATCCCTCTAGCTACCCCTTGAGCATACTTGGGGAATCAGCCTCCCACATAAACAAATTCATGCTTAGTAAAGGGCCATACCATCACCCCATTAACATAACTCTACAATTTCCCCACCCTTGCATCGGTTTTAGTGGAAATCGAGTAAAGACGAGGAAAGGAAACCCATAAAAGAGTATTAGACATCCAACAATCACCCAAAAAACTAGTACTTCTCCCATTCTGAACCCTTTTAATAACTTTGCTATTAACCAATTCGTTCTTACAGCCACCTCTAAATTCACCACGTCCTTGAACCACCAACCTCAATCAACTTTTGAGCACAAGCTCCATACTTATCCTTAAGAACCCTTTTCCAAAAAGGATTATCAGCTTGTAGTAACGTCTACCTCAACTTTGCAAGAAGACTCAGTGTAACACCCAAGACTGCCTATGGCGGGGAGTGGTCGTCGGTGCACAAGGCATGACAATGAGCGGCTCCCGACAGCTTCTAGACGAACCGATTCATATCGGAATAAGTGGGATCATGAGGTCGTGTAGGTATGGACAACATGGTTGAAGGAGGGCTTATAAGAATTGTTTGGTACTACCTATATCAACAAGATGCATCTTCTTTTTTGTAGACCATTCCATAAGAACTCCACATTTAAGTGTGCTTGATTTAGAGTGGTCTTTGGATGGGTGACCTACTAGGAAGTTTCCCGATAAGTGTGCGAATGAGGACAAAACACGCTGAAAGACTCGTGCTGGTTTGTAGGGTCAGTCAGAAATGCTTAAAGTCGTCTAGGATATTACAAATGGTATCAGAGCAGACCTCTCCCAGTATGATGTGGTTCGGGGACGAACCAAGCAGAAGTTGTTGGGCATGTAACACCCAAGGCCGGCAATGGCAGGGAGTGGTCGTTGGTGCACAAGGCATGACAATGAGCGGCTCCCGACAGCTTTTAGACGAACCGAATCACATCGGAATGAGAGAGATCCTGAGGCCGTGTAGGTATGGACTACATGGTTGAAGGAAGGCTTATAAGAATTGTTTGATACTACCTATATGAACAAGATGCCTCTTCTTTTTGGTAGATCATTCCATAAGATCTCCACAGTTAAACATGTTTGACTTAGAGTAGTCTTTGGATGAGTGACATACTGGAAAGTTTTCCGGTAAGCGTGTGAGTGAGGACAAAATACGCTGAAAAGACTCGTGTTGATTTATAAGGTTAGTCGACAATACTTAAAATCGTCTGAGATATTACACTTAGATAGTGACACTACCTTGCAACACTTCCTTAAACCAAGCAAAACTTATTATGCTAGAAGTTAACTCTCACACCTCTTCAGCAAAAAATGTCACATATCATTGTACTCCTCTCGACCTTTTAACTAGTTGGAAAGACTGGTTAATACGAAGTCTGAAACCCACCCTAGGGCTCACTTTTTCTTAAATTAACTTTTATATAACCTCTAAATCAAATTAGATAGTCCTTGCTTAGAATAATGAAAACACTAAAACTCTCAAATTCGTTTTGAGACATGATATTTTCAATTCAACTCTCAAATTAGATAGTACTTGGTTAAGATACAACGAAGAAAAAAAAAATCTTTTTTAAACATGAATTTTCAATTCAACCACTTCATCAAACATTACAATTATCAAACCTAATTCCAAATATCCAAATTATTTTTACACGAAAGCTCATTATCACATTTAGGGAAAATAATTCCAACTCTAAATAAGTTTCAAAATATTGAAGTAATTATGTAACAAACAATTCGATCTCTAAGTTTTTATATTTATTTTTTGCTAATAGTTATATTTCTAAATTATTGAATATCAAAACCATATTTTTTATAGGTAATAAATGAGCGTTAATTTTCCCTACAAAGAGATATTTGTCTAATGATGTAAAAAGTAGATTTTGCTTGATAATATTAAAATATGGGTGAGCATTTTGCTCGTATTAATAAAATTGTAGGGTTAATAATGTTTTATCCCCCTGTAATATGAGTCATTTTTTGTTTTTCTCTGTAAAATATTTATTTTGAATTTCATCCTTGTAATTTAAAGATTTTTTGGTTTTGGACCTTCATGGAAAATTTCACCCCCTGTAATTTGAGTAAATTTAGGTTTACCCGCTTGTAATTTGAGTAAATTTTGGTTTACCCCCCATTAATTTGAGTAAATTTCCGTTTACCCCCTATCATATCTTCGATTTTGTACAGTCAAAATTCATGAAGGTACAAAACCAAAAAAAATATTTCACAGGGGGTAAATTTGAAAATGACCTATATTAAGGGGGTAAAATACTATTAATTAATGAAGGCGAGATAGAAATGATTTTAAGTGTTCTTGTAAAGTATTGATGCATTTACCATTGTTATAAACTCAAAGTATGATATATTAAATCGAGAGTGATGAAAGTAGTATTAATTAAAATTATAATTGAAAAAAAGTAATTAGGTACCGTTTGGCCCGACTTTTTTTCAGCTTCTCTACATTTTTAAGGAGAAGCTAGGCCAAACACAATATCAATAAAGTACCTTCTAAAAAAAGTATTTTTTTTAGAATGCATAAAATTGAATGGAATAAGCTTTAATCAAAAGTTGTTGAACGCTACTTCAAAAAACTACTTCTCGGCAATTTATTTCACAAGCACCTCTCTTCAACTCACGCTGACAACCTTTTCTTTTATTTTTTAATATTATATTTCAATTTACTTTTTCTTCCATTTTATTTTATTGAACCGTTCCATTTAATTTTTTTTTAAGGAAGGTCCATTTAATTTTATTATCTTTTTTCAAGGAATTTTATTATCTTTTTATCACTTATATGTTTAATTTTAATTTTTTTTGAATAAGCTAAGCAAATTATATTAAAAGAATAACAAACAGCCCTTCAAGCACAAGGCGTGCTAGAGGTAACTGTTAGAAGTTTACGTGCAAAACAGTCAGGCTACCAACAACCAAAGAAGCCAAAAATAAAATTACAACACAGCTTGAAAACAACATAAAGGGTTTTGCCTCCAAAAGGGGTAGTCAAAATCGAACGTCATGTATTTCGCTTTCAACCACCAATATGTTTGGAGTTTAACCTTCTCAAGAAGTCCTGTAAGCTAAACAAAATGATTATCAAAAATTCTATCGTTACGGTCTTTCCAGATAATGAATAAGGTCGCAATCCAAATAATAGGGAAAGCTGTCCTTGAATTCTTTGAGAACCCTCCAAGAGCACAAAACTGATATGGATGG
>Ga0315914_1008857_pt1 | contig 13201 bp, 3 predicted proteins | sample MpolenodulesMG_FD_203920 | JGI IMG/M metagenome (GOLD analysis project Ga0315914, IMG submission 203920) | Medicago polymorpha root nodule microbial communities from Los Angeles, California, United States - elongated nodules | ecosystem: Host-associated > Plants > Roots > Nodule | place: USA...
GCGTTGATTTTAATTTTTTTTTTTAATTTTTATTTATTTTTAATTGTCCACATCATATTTTATTTTTTAAAATATCTGAAAATTAATTTTCAAAAATAAAAAAATCCAAAAAATATTCAGATTTTTTCCAAAAAATTTTAAAATCGAAAAAAAAATTCAAATATTAAAAAATTAGAAAAAGCGATAAGATTTTTTTGGAAATTTTAGGTTTTTTTTTCGAAATAATTTATTTTTAAACATTCTGGAGTTTAATTTTCAAAATAAAAAAAAGTTAAATTTAGAAAAAACAAATTCAAAATTTAAAAAAAAAAAAAATCAGATTTTGCCGAAAAGTTATTCCAGATTTTTATCAAAACTTTTTTGAAATTAAAATTTTAGAAAAAAAATCATTTTTTTTACAAAGTTTTTGAAATTAAAAAGTTTATTGTTTATTTTTCAATATATATTAAATTATATTAATTTAAGAATTAAAAAATCTGAAAATTAATTTTTGAAAATAAAAAATATCGCAAAAATTAGAAAAAATATTTTTAATTTTTTAGAATTTTCAATTCTAACAAAATATGATATAAATTTTAATTTTTTTTATTTTCAAAGAATTTTTTCTAGAATTCTTTATTGGTAGAAAAAGTTTAAAGAAACAGTTTTTTAGAAAAAAAAATCTGACCTTTTTTTTATTTTGAAAATTAAACTCCAGAATTTTTAATAATCTTCTTAATTTTGAAATAAACTAAATGTTTTTTCTGATTTTAGAAAAAAAATTGTAAATTTAAAATTTTCTAAATCAAAAAACTGAATTTTTGAATATTTTTCTAAATTTTAAATTTTTTTTTCTGAATTTTAGAAAGAAAAAAATATTTTTAATATTTTGAAAAAAAAATATAAAAGTTTATTTTAAAATTTAGAAAAAAACTTAATTTTTTTCGATTTTAAATTTTTTTCGAAAAAATCTGAATATTTTCTTATTTTTTAGATTTTTTTTATTTTTGAAAATTAATTTTCAGATATTTTAAAAAATAAAATATGACGTGGACAATTACAAATAAATAAAAATTACAAAAAAACCCAAGTCAGCGTCACATATGCGTTTTTGATTAGTTGGATGGAGGAGGGGTGTTTTCCGGAAAAAAAAGTTTTACAAGGATGCAAATCAAACCGAAAATTTTATAGGGGCGAAAACTGAAAATGATCTATATTACAGGGATGAAAAACTCTATTAACCCAAAAAAAAAAATTAAGATTCGACTGGTTGCGGTAAAACCAAAATAGTGATGTCATCAACCGCTCCTTTAACCTTTGTGATCGTCTTTTTCAACGGTAAAAAAGAACCTATAAGGCAATGCCTCAAAGGTTTTTTTATATGTCAACAAAAAAACACGTTTATTTGCTTTCCGAGAATATATTTTAGAAAAAAAATTATACCACAATATAATTATCTTTTTTGGTTGGAATAATTACGTAAACACAGTTTTTCTTTCAAAAAAAAAAATGTACACAGTTTTATATTGCACTGAGAAACAATGAAATCGTGTATTAAAAACAGACCAAAAAAAATGTAGAGTTTTATATAAATATTGCACTGAGAAACAATGAAATCGTGTATTAAAATTAGACCAAAAGAAAATAAAATTACCAAAACAACACGTTCTCTAACAAATAGTTGTCCTTAAAAAACACTTGATTATAACTTAAATTGCTTCCACCAAAACTTATATGAAATTTAATATATTTGTTACTGTTATGATTATATGTTATGATTATATATAGTGGATGCCCATCCATTACCCTTCCACATGCTTGTAACTCTCACTATCCATTACATGTACCTATATGTGTCCTATAAATAGGACCTACATTACAATGTAATGACATACTTGTGAAGAGAATAATACAAAGCGCTTTCATCTTCTTCTTCCTCCTCTTCTTTGATCTAATGTTTTTTGTTTATTTTTTAACAGTGACTACGATTAACAAGAGCATATTTTATTGAATCCGGAGGACTAAAATAGTAAAAATCATTGGTCATGACATAATTTCCACACCTATACTCCCACCATTTTACAAGTCTAATCTCAATTTCAAGAACAAGGTAAGACATCATATTTGTCCAAAAATCCATTCTATGAAAGCTGTAAGGAGTTTCTAAAATCCTAAGTTGTGATTCAGTTTTTTCAGCCAAAAAAATCATAAGAATCGTAATTGTGGGAGGATATAATGCAAAAAAGTCGCTGAGCTATTCTAAGGCTATTACACATGACATGGATTCGTATTTCAAAAAAAGTGATACTACGTAAGAGAACAATTCAATAACTCGATGCATCAAAACTAGCAAAAACCATTTGTATTTGTCATGACAGAGCCATTGTAAAATAACAATAACAAAACTGCGGTGACGGTATTGACACAGCCTAGGCTGTGACAGCTGCCTTAGAAGCACCGGAAATCCTGGATCTCTTTTTTGCTAAACTCTCACTGCGACGCTCTCTCTGCTCCTTCAACCTGGAAGCAAGAAGCTTCTGGTACTCAGCTGCCTCTGATTTTGCCTTGGCGATTCTCTTCTTCTTATCGGCAATCCTTGCTCTCTTTCTTTGGAGTGTAAGAGGAGTAACTAGTCTTTGTATCTTGGGAGCTTTGCTCACCTTTTTCCCTGCAACCAAATAACCAGTACTATTTAGACTATATATCAGAATATGACTGTATCAGTCCAAATTATTTCAATGGCCTGAATAACCAAAACCAGAGTATAGTCTAAAATCAATTTCTTACGCAGGACCTTTCAGATTAAAATAGCATATACTCCCTCTGGTCACATTTATAATCAAAAAACAACTTTTTAGATTCATTAAATAACTAACGAATCTGACCTATACATAGACCGAATGCATTAATTATTCAATGAACCTTAAAAGTTGTTTTTTTGCTTATAAATGTGAACGGGTGGTTTTCATTACATTGACTGAGCAACATACACAATATAGTTTCTTAACAGCCATGCTTCAGCTTGGTGTCTATCTAACATCAAGGGTACACGATTTCCAAAAGAGTCTATAAGTACTTTCCAAGTACTAAAATCAATCAACAAAACTAACACAAACTTTCTAATGGCACCTTGGTAAGCCCCATGAACCAAATGACACTACTCAAGGAAAAGACATTCTATTAAATATAAATAAGGCCTTCAAATGAATGAACGGATCAATAAAGTAAAAAAGGAATTGTTCACATAACTCATAACAGAAGGGGAAAAAATCATGTAATAAATATTGCCACTAGCTTAACAAAAACAAAAAAAAACAGAACTGTGCAAACTGTAACTGAATCATATCACATCCACAGATTGATATTTTAATAAACAAGCAGCCAATGACACAACTAATAGAAAAATTACAAGGGTAGGAGATTTTACCATCTTTTGTTGTAAATGTCCTACGGTAGGTGTTGACATACTTCCTCACATCATCATCCTTAGACAGGTTGAAAAGCTTACGGATCTTGGACGCTCTCTTAGGACCTCTCATCCTTGGCTTCTCAAGGTCGGTCAGGCCAGGTAAATCATTCTCACCCTTCTTCACAATTACCAAGTTCAGAACAGAAAGGTCTGGGCTGACAATGCACCCACGAACAGATTTCCTCCTGCGCTCTCCATTACGCCTTCCATGTCCACGAAAGCAAGGAGTTCCTGTTCATGTGATCAATGAAAAACAATGAACATCTGTTGAGAAGTGGTGACTTCTGACACAAGACAAAGACAACATATAAATAACACTGAATTTGTTTTTAATAGAGATAGGTAAGGTATAAAATTGAAACCGATTCAAAAGATATAATAATAATAATAATAATAAATAATTTATCATCAAATAGGCAATCTACAAACAAAATAATTAATACCACCTACAGTCAATAATATACTGTTAAAAATTTAAGCAATCCTAAAAATTAAACTGACAGGTTACACAAAAGACTTACCCCTGTGAAGCAACAGACGAACGCGGCCAGGGGTTAGGACTCCCTGCTTCATTGGAAATCCTTGTTTGTCACAACCTCCAGTGATTTTAAAAACGTATCCTTTAAATTCCTGTTAGCACCAGTGATATAATGGCAAATGTCAATCATATATCCTGCACAAATTCAAAGCAGACATTTGAAGTTTCGAGCTAACGAGCATACCTCACCAAGAGCATCCCCATTGACCTCTTGTGAAATCCTCTTGTCCCAAAATGCTCGCCTGCAAATTCAAGTCAGGAATATTATTTCTATGGATCTGAACATGGTGCAATCCAACCAATATTAATATATCATCACACAATAACCAATATATATCACAAAAAACAATTTAGTAATGTGTTTGTAAGATTCAACTTGCTATTCAGCTCGGTAGCACCATCCCACATGTGTCACTGTCAGTGGCTGAGCCAGCAGTATATTTATGGAGGGGCCATACGTTTACAATATATATACATATATTTTCATTATAAATTCACACAAAGTTGTAGCTCAATTGGTTTATGCGTTTATATTTAGGTCCCTTAACTGTGGTTCGAAACTCCCGTTTCCCCAATATTTCAAGGCATTTTTTAAAAAAACTACAAAAAGATTCTAGCAAAATACTAAAATTTCCATGGATGTAAATGCTTTAAAATTAGATGCAAATTTTAATATATATACATAACTTTTAGGTAAAAATGTATATATACCTATTAAAAATGTGTATATATACCTATTAAAAATATAATTAGTTGCCAACACATGTGATTACAATCAATTAATTCATTTTCTAGAATTATTATCGATGTCAACGTGTCAGTGTCGGTACAATGTCTGATGTCCGTGTAGGTGATTAGTAAATCCAAACAATCTAAATTGTCTGCTTCCTCATTTCACTTTCTCAAAACAAGCACACCCTTAACTCTTATACTAATCAATTATGATGTTAAAGTACAAAATTAAAATCTTTTTGGGAAGAAATATTAAAATGATTTAGGTTCAACAAAATTCAACTAAAATGCAGTGAAAATGAACAATGATTTAAAATACACAAGTAAATTGGGTGAAGAAATTACAGTTTCTGATCGTCATCGATCTCAAGCTTCTTCTGGCATCCAGTGGTAGGATTCGCAACATTGAACTGAAAAAATCAAAAATAAAAAATTGCAAAAAAAGAATTCAGCAACGAACACAGAAAAAAAAATGAAAAATCGCAAATAAGCGAGTACAAAAGTAAAAGCAACGAGAAATATGGTTACGGTGGAAGAGAACCTTCATATTGCAATCTTGTTCAACAACCGCCGCGTCGGAGTGTCTCGGAGAGTGATCAGAATGCTGAAGACATGCGCACGGTAAGAAGAAAACTAGGGTTATAGTAACAGCGAAGTTTATATTGTTCTTGGTGTGATTCTTGGGCCTAATTATGGGCTTAATCTGGTTAACGTCCCACCCAATAACTACCTAAAGTTTAAATTTTCTTCATACCCCACATAATTTAAATATTGCAAAACACTATATTCAAATATACAAGTCGGAACAGTGTCTCGGTGAACGTAGCTCAACTAATAAGGATATCCTTATTTATTAATTTTGTTAGGTCTGCAGTAACTTAACCTAATAATTACCCTCTAAAATGCTGCATTAGGTTGACAACAATTTAACCTAACAAATTTCATTTTGGTTCTGCAGAATTATTATTCCCAACATGGAAATAATTAGTTATTTTGTTTGCACCATTATGAAATACCTAGGATAAGTTGTTTACATAAGCTTTTGTCATGGTTTAGGTAGGTACATTTTATAGTTGTTACTTGTTTACATTAACTCCGAGTGTGAAATTTTAATTTTATTGGAGTATTCCTCGTCTTGCCGAGTGTGACATTTTCTTGGTTTTTATCAGAGTCTTGAGGCTGATGGTTTAAGGGATCACTTGGCCAGTTTTGCTGAACAAATGAATAAGGCAAAGCAAATGATATGTCCTCCTGATAAGAAACAATCAAACTTGAAGCCTCTTTTTCCCATCTTTTTCAGAGGTTGTGACCGAAGGACACAGGAGGCTCCTTGCTTGAAAATCAGTTATTGAGAAGAGGAAAGAAGAACTAGAACTACAGTTTCTTAAAATGGTATAGTCCTTCTAAATATTATTCCCATGGCAATTAGGATTTAATGATTTTTTAAATGATTAAACTTTCCTTTTGATGTTTGCAGGAACGAAAGTAAGAATCAAAGAGGTTAAGAGTGCAATAAATTACTGAAGGGCGCAGAACTGAGGTGGCTTACAACTAAGTATGAGCAGATGAGGAATCAAAGGATCCGTAGGGAAATAACGGAAAGAGACTACGAAGAAACTCAGGTTTTACTTCAGGAAGAAGAAAAGCTTATTAAGAGACAAATGGAGAAGAAAATGAAAAAATTAGTTAAAACCATTGATTTTTTTGGAAAGTGCAAAGAGAGAAGAGTCTGCTACGCTTATCGAAGCAACATATCGACGACGCCTAATGGAAAAAAGATTATTCACAACCATGAGCAACAAGTATGTCTATATGTGTACTTTTGTTGTTGGATTTTGCATTTCTTTTTTCTATTGGAAATAATTTAATTTTTCCATATTTTTCATCTCATTTTGTATCTGAAACTTCAGTTGTAACTATTTAAACAGTTTTTGTCTTGTACTAACTGTGTTAGAACTGTTTGATGCAGCAGGAGGTTGAACTGAGCAAACAGCGCCATGCTCGAGATCTTGATGAGAAGAAGCAATTTAGTCGTTTGGTGGGGAATAAAGTTAGTATTATAAACTCTTGGGCCACTCTTCTATCACTCTATGTCTTGGTCATCGTCCGTAATGATGACCTGTTAACAAATCATGTTATCTTTCATCATATTAGTCAAAAGAGAGAAGCAGCATTGGTTGGCAAACCCACTGAACGAGCTGTGAGGCGTTATAAGCCGTGCCCGTTCGTTGGAATCTGCTCCTGCTGCAGCTTCCGCAGCCTAGCTCCAGGGAAATACATTCCTAAATTCCGGCTTAAAAGGAGCTGAAACCACTAGGAGGGGCTGTTACACAAGGAACAGATAGGAGCTAAAACCACTATTGTTTATGTATATTCACCTCTTACCTTAAAAAATTACATTGCATAGAATCAAATAGTGGAATTGATTCAAAATAATACCTTGTATATTTGCCTGTATTTCAATCTGCAAAATCTTTACATGAACAAATACCATACATAATCCTTATCATGAATACAAAACTATTAAAAACTATCAATGTGCACACTATAAATGATTATTATAGGGAAATTTTTAGTTCTTAATACAATTGCTAGTGCTAGGTGCCGACCCTCCTAACTTCATGGCGAGGAATGTCGTGCCAGTTTGCAGGATCAACTTGAATCGAATTATGTGGCTAAACTGTCGAAATTATTTCGTATATTTTCCAATCTAACTAGCAAAGAAATTGGAAAGGATAGTAAGACAGGTTAGAACAGAGGTTAGAAGTAAAAACTTTAGATTCTGTGATCATCTCCAACTTGGTTATCTTAAAATTGGTTATCTACCAAGAGCTCCTCCTCCTCCAGAATTCTGATGAGACGTGCTTAGATTGATGGAGCTTAGAATTACAGGACCAAAATCCATTGTGTTTTTCTACTATCAATCTACCACTGTTTGGGTAATTTGATTTAGATTTAGATTTTGTTGGAGCTTTTCAATTAAGATATTTATTTAGTTTATAACTTCAACTTACAAGTTTATAAATCGATAAATTGGATTGCAGGTCATATTAGAAATTTTTATTTAAAAGACTTAATCAAATAACTTCAGTACTTATTGTAAAAAGCCTTGTAGTACTTAATTAGTACTTGGACTAATAGCATAATTGATGAAAAAATATTTTTTTTGTGGTTGATAAAATTGTATAAAAGCTCACGGATATACAACTATTATAATCAAATAGAGCTTCTATTTGGGAATACTATTACAATCAAAGATGGCTTATAAGTTAAAGTTAAGACATGAAAATAAAAATTATTCAAATGTATGTTATATGCTAAAGAAACTATAATCAAATACAATAATTTAAATATATAATTAAGTGCAATAGAAAAACAGACGAACAAACAGGTTAATGTTCATCGTTAGTTATTGTTATATATTAATTAGATTCATCATATATATATTCATCCTCTATATTACCCGAAAACATTTGTATGAAATGGTAAAAAATATATTTTTGAGCTTAATTAAATGTCACAAATTCAACTTCAATTCTGAAAATACAATAATATTAAATCTCTTTAAAAAAACCTTTTACTCATTATGATTCTAGTAGACTCTGTTAAAAAATTCCTCTGTTTTCATCATCTATAATTGAAAATGTGAATAAAATATTTTACTAAATTTTGACATTTTGTACAACAAAATGATTTCCCCTAAAAAACAAAAAGATTTTAAAAAGACATAAAAACCAAAAAATATCTAAAATTTACTATTAAAAAAACACAAAAAGAGGCCCACACACCAATCACTAGTCACCACCAAATACCAATAATTGATCATTCTTTGCCTAATCCCTTCTGTATTCAAGCTGTCAACCCTCTCTCTCCTTCTTCTCTTCACCAATCCCAAAACCCATTTCTTCACTCTTCAATCTCTCTCTCTATTCCTCAATCTTCAACCATCACAACCAAAACCTTAAAACTCTCAAACATAAACTAAACCAAAACCAAAAACAAAAAAACATGAGAAAAAACATGTTTTCCTTCTCTTACATAACAACCATTCAATTCTTCCTTATTCTATCATTTTCAACCCTTTCTTCTTCAACAAGTTCCAATGCAACATCAATCTACGAGGTTCTATCCAACCATGGTCTTCCAATGGGAATTTTCCCAAAGGGTGTAAACGAGTTCAACGTTGATGAAGATGGTAAATTCTGGGTACATTTAGATCAAGCATGTAACGCAAAGTTTGAGAATGAATTGCATTATGATCGAAACGTTTCTGGGTCATTGAGTTATGGAAAGATCGATGCTTTGACCGGTTTAGAAGCTCAAGATCTTTTCCTTTGGTTCCCTGTTATGAGTATTCGTGTCGATGTTCCTAGCACTGGTTTGATTTACTTTGATGTTGGCGCTGCTTATAAACAATTCTCTTTGTCCCTTTTCGAAACTCCTCCTGAATGTGTGGCTGTTCGTACCGATGATGATTCCAAGGTTCGTTTTTTTTCTTTTGAATAAAGATCCTTTTTGGTCCCTCACAATTTCCTTACGGCCCAATTCTGACATTTTTTAAGTTAGTACCTGAATTGGGTCGTTAGGAAATTGTAAAGGACCTAGTTGTTTTGTTTCTGGTTTTGTGTTTGATTTATGATTGGTTTGTTTTATGTTATGTTGTGTTGTCAATGTTGTATAGCAAGAATTGGGAAAAGGGTTGATGGAGATATTTGTCATGGTCAATTTCAATTGTTGTGTTGTGTTGTGATTATGATTTTGTTTGGTGGAGGGTCTTGTTCTTATTGATCACTTTTATCATATGTTGTTTGGTGAGTTGAAATTTGAAAAGTTTTGATTATTTTAGGAAAAAATAAAAGTAATTATATTTTTCTTGTGTTGTCAATTGTCATGCTATCAAGGAATTCTAAGCTTTTTGATGCATAGGAAAACTTTTTTGTATGCTTTGGTTTTTTATTGGATAACTTTAACGGTTTTGCTTTAGTTTGGTGTATGGTCATGTAGTCTTTGTTGTTTCTAATAACAATCATTCTTTTATTGACTAATAACCTATGCACATGGAGAATGGAATGATGGATTCAAGTGTTTTTTTCATCATGTTTATATCTTTTTTGCATCTTTATTCATTGTCATTGCTTTGATGGTTATCCTTTTGACTTTTGATACAATGATTGAATGGAATGAATTTGTGGCTTAAATTTGAATCCTGTTTTGTTCTGTTATAATTCATGGTTGTGATGAGGTTCCTTCATCAGTTTCTTGTATGATGGATTGAGTTTTTTTTGTGCCTCTTGCCTTTTCATGTATCATTATGGTTGATGATGATCTCTATTGTGTAGCATAATGTAAATAGTTTACCTTCAAATCGCAAGCGTCTTATGCCTCACTGTTCTTATTTAAAAACTGAGATTAAGCAAGTATTTTGTATTTTTTTCATACGCAGGGTCAATTGGGAAGGCTCCGCTATAAACTAGATCACGAAACTTCTGGAAGAGATGTTCTATAGATCAAAGCAGGAAAGGGTGAAGTTTTTGTGTAGCAAAATCGTCATGGATTCTCCAATCAGATTGTATTCATTCGGGGAGTATAAATTAATAGGTCCAATGATTCGGACCTATTGTTGTCGTTTGTGTTATCTCAGCGTATAGTGCAGAATTTAGTGTAGTAGAGGCAGCCACTGTGTATTGGAAAGGGAAGCAACGAGATGAATTTCCAGAATCTGTTTCGCATTGGAAAGACGGAGCAAGAATAGAGCATTTTGTTGAAATGGATTCAGGTGACAAGTTTGCAAAGATTTTGTTGTATGTTGTATCATAAGAATGTATTCGGGGGGTGTTGTTCAGTTGAATCAAAGTTGTTATATCAGTTTAAAATAGAAAGCATCATAAGCACTTTTGATATGAAAATTCATGATTATTATTTATATGTTTTCTTTTGCTGAATAAAATTTATGCAACTCCTTCAGGATTACTTGTTACTACCACTGTCTTTTGTCCTTGTCCTTGATATGCAATTCTATATGCTCTGGTATAACCATGGATTCATATTTTGCTCTGGTTTTGAATAAAGTTGTCCATTTCATATTTTTATGATGGATTTTCTGCGTCAAAATACCCTAGTCATTGTCAATTAATACAGTTAATGAAGAAGACTGGAAGACTCATGATTGGAATGGTATTTTATACTCTGATTTGCAATGTTTAACATATAAACTGTCTGATCTTCATCTAACAGTTATAACTTATTGAATACACGGTACTGTGACGGCAGACAATTTGAGTCCAAAATTGTAATGGTGTTCTGCTACTTGATTCCTGATGCACTGTATAGTATGACATGCATTGTACTTTTCATTGTTCATGTTCAAGATCATAACTTATTGTTTGCAAAAAATTAACTTGATAACTTGCGGTTCTCTATAGTTGTTTTCAATGTTTACAAAACTGAATCAGACATTGAACCGGAAATTTTTTGGGATCATGATTCAATTGTTTTGAAACGCTTTAACCAGGATGAAATTATGATCCAAAAACTCAAATAATCGAACCATAGACAATGCCGATTCACCGGCTGGTCAATTGGTTCAATTGCGTGGTTCGGTTTTTAAAACATTTATCAGCTAATATATAGTGAAATTTTGAAGTTTGAACAAGTATTTTGAGTAACATGGCCAGTTGTTTCCACCTGGCTATATCAATCTGAAATGAATGGAGTGGAAAAACATACCTTTCTACATAGGCTGGATTTTGACTTTCCCAAACATGAAGTGAGCTATAATGTCAAAAAAAAGCCTTAAAGTCTCCAAATATGATTCTTACAGCCTTATTTTGTACTTACGTGGACAAAAAGAAAAAGTTTGTAAGAAAATACTATCTCTAAAGCTGTCATGTTCTCTAACAGTGGAAGTACAGCATCATTTTATTGGTGATGTTTATCCAATTGCATTCAAGAGGATAACCACGTTGAAATCATTGATTGAGACAAAATAGAAACAAAAAGAAACACTATTCTTCAAATTGATAAACTTATTTTATTTCAAGAGTATATCAAAGGCAAAATGTTCTGATGGTTGAATTGAAAATAGAATAATAGCTCAAAGTTTTATAATTTTAATATTAGAATAAAGATCTATCTTGGTCCCTCATAATTTTTTAGCGATCAAATTTAGTCCATCACAAAAAATAATTGCGACTCATATTTAATTATTTGAGTGTTGATTTGTCATGTTAAAGGAATGACGTGTCCGTTACAATTGCCAAGTTGGAAGAAATTGATGACATAAACAAAATTCTGGTCAAATTAGTCCCTCCTGCATTTTTATTTTATTTTGAATTGTATTTTTTGGACATACAATGAATTAAATCATTTCCAATAGAAAAATAGAAATGCATAATCCAAGATAAGTACACAAGTCTACATAACGCAATCCAATAGAAAAATGAAGCTTGGATAAGCATCATTTGTATATGATATGATACACCTCGAATCAAATATTGACATCATTTAGAAAGCCTATAATATACTAGAGTTTGCTTTTATTACCTAATTTAACATTACATGTAGAATTCTAAAAGTTAATACAAAGGAAAATATGACAAATTTCGACAAAAATAGAAAGTGAAAAACAATGAGTAGAGAAGGAAGAAATGAGAGAGATGGATGTAAGAGAAAATGGACAAACAAATAGGTAGTAATGTTAAATATTGGTTGTGCAATTTAAAAAGTCCTGTAATATTTGGTTTCCTTGCAAGGTGTTAAAGTTTGAAATTTTGGCCGGTCTTTATTTAATCTAGAATCCACCTACCCATTAATATTATCTAAATCATTATCAAGCTTTTGTAAAAAAAAAAAAAAAATCATTATCGCATACGTTTGGTTTCAATTTTAGAAGAGTCAAAATTGATTGTGAATGTATATAATTGATTTTGATATGTTTTGTTACTTTCAAGTATAATTGATTTTGCCTATAAAATTAATTTTATTTGACGCTCAAATTGAAGGTGAGAAAAACACAAGAAGGGGGTTGAATTGTGTTAGCTTTTTTTCTTCGTTTCTCCTACTGATGTCACAGTTCAGAAGCAAATGACAATCAGCTTCTGAAGTAGTGATCAGAGACTTAATGTGCAGCGGATAAAAACAGAGTAAGAGAGAGAGAGAGAGAAAAGACACAAAGCAATTATACAGGTTCCTTCCACAAACTGGAAGTAGTCCTGTCCCCCTTGCACTTCCAAGGAGATTTCACTAACAATGTAATCTCAAATTACAAGTACTCAAGCACACAAACAAGAGATTTCCTATGCTCAAGCACACAAGCAAGAGACTTTCATATGCTCTAGTACAACTATAAGAGACTTACAAATGCTCAAGCACATGAGCAAGAGACTTACAAACAAACAAATTTACACAGAAAATTGTTTGAGTTTGAACACTTGATATACAATCAGTGGTGTTCACAATACAAATCAATTACATACTCTTTAGAC
>Ga0315914_1008858_pt1 | contig 13199 bp, 7 predicted proteins | sample MpolenodulesMG_FD_203920 | JGI IMG/M metagenome (GOLD analysis project Ga0315914, IMG submission 203920) | Medicago polymorpha root nodule microbial communities from Los Angeles, California, United States - elongated nodules | ecosystem: Host-associated > Plants > Roots > Nodule | place: USA...
TTTTTAAGGATTGGTAGTGTATATGTTAATATTAATATTAATATAATATGTATATTTTCTAAAAAAATTATTTGACTTGTATATTACAAAAAATTGATGTGCTCTTTTTGAAAAAAAAAAATTATATGTTATTTTGAGGGAAAAAATGCGGATATATAATATATATTGTTTAATTCATAACTAAATACTAATAGGCAAGATGGTGTAGTGGTCAAGTTCCTTGTTATAAACCATGAAGTACATGGTTCGATTCCCACAGGCTGCAATTTTTGAATAAATATTTATTATACCGGTTTTCACCGGTCTAATTGCATAATCGATCCAAAATGCGACTCGACTCGATATACCCACCGGTTCACGGTTCGACCGGCCAGTCCGAGCCGAGTTTCAAAACTATGATCGACGGTGTATTTTTTTTATTCATACATTCAATCAAATCACACCAAATAGATATTTGTAGATATATTTTAGGAACTTATCTAACAATATGACATCATATAGTGATTTGATAGCTTGCATGTGTAAAAAACATTACACTTTAAATGTAAATTAAATCTAAAATAAAAAATTAAACTAAAAAATAACTTTATTAAAAAAAAGTAAAAAATATTTGTAAAAATTGAATGTTAGTGTGCACGCAAAAAATTGAAAGCTAATAGCCTAAGTACATGCTAACGTACGGGCAAAGGCTACGGTGGGAGACCTGTTTAGGTCTCCTACCGTAGGAGACTTGAACCTTTTTTTTTTTTTGCAAAATGGATGTCAACCATTAGATGCACTAAGAATATTTTGAATGGTAGAGATTTGCAGCTTACTTGACCCACTAAAATTCTATTTTTTTAATATATATATATATATATATATATATATTGATTTTGAAAAATCAAATTGATTTTGGAATTATATTTAACAAAGGGTGTTTTTGGAAATGTTGGAAAAATTGAAAAAAATCCCAGCATGCTATTATACGCTTTGATTAATTCTGATTTAGTTTTAGTGATAAAACTATATAATAATTATAAATAAAAACAATATTAGTAATTACATATTATGTATTTTTTTAAAGAATATTATGATATTTTTAAATAGGATTAAATATATCTTTGATCCCTATAAATATATTAACTTTTCATTTTAGTTCCTCTAAAATTATTTTTCAATTTTTAGTCCCTATAAAAATTTTAATCATCAAATTTGGTCTCTATTTTTAAGTCAATTCATGTGCAATATTTGTACTTATCCAAAAAATGTGTAATATTTGTATTTTTTTAACAAAATTGTGTAGAATATTATTGTAAATATCTCTTACAAAAATTAACTCAAATTGTGTTAATTAACTCTAATAAATTGGACGGTAATTATTCCAACTAAAAAATATTAGAAATCATTTAAAAAATAAAATGATATGTTTTATGGCAAGAGCAAAAGTAATATAATGGACATGAAATTATTATAAGAATTATTTATATACTTTTTTACCTCCTATACTAGGTAAACAATGTGCATCACCTATAAAAACAAGTCATTTAAGTTGTCCAAAAAAAAATATGGGGTCTCCCACCTTAAACAGCACCTAATGTACGCTCTTGATATATTTGCGAGTTTTTTTTTTTTTTAGAGAACATTTGCGAGATTTTTTTCTCCCTTATTAAAGTACTTTTGAGGTATTGATTTCCAACTTTATATTCACTTTTGAACTATTGTTGTAGTCTATGTTGCATAGGTATGGGTACTTTACTGTTTTAGATGTACTCATGTAGTCTTTTAACTTTGATTTAAGTGTATTTTTTACCTCTAAATTTCTCAATCTTGCAAAAGTACAAATGAGTACAATGTTATGTGTGTAGACTTTAAATTAGGAAAAAAAAACCACGTGTATAATTGTCTAATTCAAAAAAATCTAAAAGAAAAGGCCACGTGTGGGAATAGATTAGGTCGACCTACAGTGCCTTATAACCTAGCCTATGACAGACCAGGCTAGACAAGGCTTTTTTTCCTAAGTAGATAAGATTTATGTTTTTTTAAAAGTCTATTTACCTAAGAAGGTCAGGTCATAGGCCATAAAAAAAGCCTCCTAGGCCTATCAAGTCAGGCTACTTAAGTAAATACGAATAATATTGTTTATTATTAATATTATTATATTATATTTTGCACTTGAATAAATTATAAATTTGTTAAATTTAAGTTTATTAGTATAATTTGATTTATCGCATATTTAAATGTATTATTATAAATTAGAATTGAAATATGATATATAATCAAATTCTTTTGTCAAAAAAAATATATAATCAAATTCTCTAAAAATTCTTGTTAAATATAAAAAATGAGTTAAATCTCATTGATCTATTAGTTCGCTAGTCGATTGAAACTTAGCTTTTGAACAAGTTAGCAGACCATACCTGGCTTTCAACAGGCTAGCCTCAAGCCTAAAAAATAAGCATATGGCAGTTCGCAAATCAAGCTTAGGCCTCAGAAAATATGACACCCCAGACTTAATTCTTGTAAAAGTTAGCTCGGCCAAGTTTATTTCCACCCATAGCCAGGTGATGTTCTAATAAACAAGCCCAACAATTTCATGCAACTTCATGCAACCAACATAAAACAATTTTTCAAAACTTTTATCTACTATCTATATATAAATAGAGAGAGAGAGAGAGAAGTGTAGAGATTCATAGACCCACCACTGCTTCTATTCTCCCCATTGCAAATCATCATCATCATCCAGACTAAAAATAACACCCACCTAGTAAAGCTTATGTCTCTCTATTCTCCTCCCTAAGTTCAAAATCCCAACAAACTCAACAATTCAATAACCTCGCCAACAGATTCATTCCTCAAGTTTCTGTCTCTCTAATCTCCTCCCTAAAAAATGCTCCTATTTATTTTCATTCCTCAAGTTTTAAGTTCGAATTTGCGTTCTATATTTGCAGGTAGAAAAGAGAGAATGGCTGTGAAACTGACCATAGGGGCAATATCTATAATAAGCCATGACAAGTTCTCTCCTGATGATGAGTTTATGCCAATGCTGCAAGTTATCAACGTGGATCAGCTTCCTTATCGTCGCATTATACTGTCCGATGGTTGGGATTATATTGTTGGTATCTTCCTTTTGAATTTGGATGAGTTAGACTACTCCAGCAGGTTGCACAGCGGCACCAATGTTAAACTTACTCACTTCGTCGTCAACAAATTTCTCAAGAATCAAAACTACAAGTAAGTTTTTTTTTTTGTCTGTGTAAATTTATTTTAGTTAGTGAAATGAAATATCAAATGTATATTAGTCTTCAACTATTGTTAAATATATTATTATAAACAGGAGTATTGTCATCAATGATCTTGAGGTTATAGTGGACAAATGTGAACTGGTCGTGGATCCTGTCTCACTACACAACTATGTACCTTATTCTCCGCTTGCTGCTAGTGTTGTTCATTCTATCAGGAGAAATGCCAGCAACACACATTCTAATACACACTTATCAACACACTCTCTTTGATTGGTTAATATTCACATGGGACCCACCAAATGTATATGGGATCCACATGATTTGGTAGGTCCCATGTGAATTTTAACCAATCAAAGAGAGTGTGTTGAAAAATGTGTGTTAAAATGTGTGTTGCTAACATTCTTCTTCTAACAGTTATATTTAGTACCTTTAGTTCCCCTTCTATCTTAATTCTCTTTAAGTTCATCAATGTGGCTTTATCTTTTGCGTTTTTCAATTTGTACCCGCATTTGTTTATCTATATCATATCATTGCTATAATTGTTATAGTTAAGTTGGTGCAACAAAATATTTTTACTTGTTTTAGTACCTGTGAAGTAGCAAATGAAGAAACGGAGGCAAAATTGGGGTTTTGCATTTAGAATTTCTTCATCCAACACCACTCTTAATTAATGATATGCATTATCTATTGAGCAATGATATTTGAACAGCCATTTGCTAACAACTTCTATGACAACCTTTTTTTTCTCTCTTTTCATTGGTCAAAAACAATGGAGAGAGAAAAAGGAAGAGGGAGAGTAAGAATATAATATGAGTATGAGAGAGAAAGTTGTTTGAAAGTTGTCAAAAAATGGTTGTACAAATATCATTTCTCTTATCTGTTAATCTTACAATGTTTTGAGCCAGCAGCAAAGCTTTGATATTCTTCACCATTACCTCCTTGGGGCAAAATGCCTTGATATCTGACAATGTTTTAATCAAGAAAGATGGAAACCAACAAATAACTCATTATGGTTAACATGAAAACAAACATACATAAATTATCTAGAGACTAGGTGCCAATGTAAATCAATGAACACCATACTTATTGGAATAAATGTGAAGGATGAGTTTATGGAGTTGGTTTGTAATTTTGTGAATTGTAGTCAAGGTTCTTTTCCTTTTATGTATTTGGGGGTGGTGTGGGGCAAATGCTAAAATGGCTTCCACTTGGGAGCCCATGTCGTAGAAATTAAATAGATAGCAAAATGTACTCTTGTGGACTGTGGCAATAAATATGTTAGTCTTAGTGGTGGAATTGCGCTTATAAATTTGGTGTTGAATTCGGTGCCAAGTTTTTATTTTTCTTACACGAACATGCCGATAAAGGTTTTATCGAAAGTGGTGAAGATTCAAAGAGAATTCTTTCGGGGGGTGGGGAGGTTGCTGGAAAATAAATTGAGTGAGGAGGAAATTCATTTGTCATCCAAAGAACATAGGTTGAGAGTGTCAAATTTAAGTCTTTTGGCCAAATGACGTTTGCGTCTTATTAATGAGGGTCGTTCGTTGTGGAAAGATGTTCTTGTTGCTAGATATGGAGAAGAGATTTTGAGTAGGGTGTATTGGGGTGGTTTTTCGCCTCCGGCAAATCCTTCTAAGTGGTGGCAGGACATTATCAATTTGGATGATTGAAGTTGGTTTAATAAAGAGGTTATGAGGATAGGAATGTTTATTTCGCATGATATTTGTTTTTTGAAATGATTTTGGGGCAAAATTTGTCACATAGAATAATGGCTAACTAGAGTAGTCAAAGGTTATCTGGAAATTTGTATAAATCAGAGAATACACAGATAGAAATCATATTATTGAATATTTGTAAATTATAATGAATAGGGTAGTGACTCTATTGTAAAGCAGAAACCTTGGAGGAGAGATTCTCTCATATTCTCTTTTATCCTTTCTCAATCTTTCCATTTGATTATTCCTCATTTTTTGTTCTCTATCTTTCAGTTGATCAATTCTCTAGGATTTCGTCCCCAACCGAAAGAAAAGCAAGAATGGATGTGAATTTGACACAAGGGGCGATAGTGAGAATATGCGGTGACAATTTTGATCGTGATGATGAGTTTAAGCCAGTGCTGCAGGTTACCGATTGCCAGAATCATGTCCTGCACCACCTTTCGCTGTCTGATGGTTCACATTTTGCTACGGCAATCCTCTTCACTCAACTGCAAGAGTTGGTCCATTCGAGAAGGTTGCAGAAAGGCTCAATTGTTAAACTCACTCACTTCTTTGTTGATAAACTTGAAAACCGCAAGTGAGTTAGTTGTGTCTCTTGAGTTTTTTATTTTAGTTAATGAAATAAAAGGTTAATTGATTACTAGTCTTCAGGTATATTCAAGTACTATATCTCTCTTTGATTTTCTAACATTCTGAACTGACCATTTGATTGTCTGGTTTAATTATTAACAGGGTTATGATCATTGTTGACCTCGATGTTATACTCGAAGAATGTGAGCTGATCGGAGAACTTGCACCACTATCAATATATGCTCCTTAGGTTCATGACAGAATGGGGTTTTCTCTTTTCTGGTTATGCAATTGCTAAATAGTAATACCATTTTGCTTATGCTTGAAGTATATGACATGTGAACTGTTCTTCCTGTACCTTATGATTTATGAGTTGCTCATAATCCTTTGTTAGCTTATTTTCACGAACTCTGTAGCTTATAAAGGTAGTTTGTATGGATCTTAGAGATAACTATCAAGGATTACCATTAGCACGTGTGCTCGAATCCGGTCCAAGTTGTTTTTACTTTAAATTTAATTAGTTTTTTCTCTTACTTTCTTTAAAATCAAAATTTTTGAGCTACAGTTGTCTCTTTTATACACCTATCAAATCGACGTACCTTTTCCATGCATGTAACGGAATTCCATACAACCGAATCCACGAACCTTTTTCACACCTCATGGTGTTTTCACTACAAAAAATGCACCTAGATTCCACCTCTGTATTATGTTGAATAAATATTTGAAGATACGGGCATAAGTATAATTTACCCAGATTTAATGAGTTTCTTAAAAATAGGGGCATAAGTTTGACCATATCATCTCGTAAAAAAAAAAGTTTGAAAATATCACTAAAAGTGTAAAATAATTTATGACAATTAACATTCAAAATGTTATTTATTTATGACCATATCATCTCATTAATTATTGTTATTTATTTATTTTTTCAACTAAAAATGATATATATATATATATGTGTGTGTGTGAGAGACATTGGATCATATTTACTTCAAAATGTCAGCTTTAAATTTTGTTGTCACATTGTTTGCACTTACCCTCTCATATGGCTTATGTGATGCTTTTTCTGTTACAATTAACATTCGAGTTGATAATTTATCAGGTGGTATCATGCTTACATGTTTGAGTAGGGGTGGTATTATTGGTCACCTAGATCCACAAAAACTCTATCATTTTACATATCCTGCTGATCAATCTGAATCTTGTAATGCAAATTGGCATGGTTTACAAGCTCAATTCATTGCATATGATCCCAAAAATGACCAAGGTCATCCCATTATCTACTGGAATGTAGAGAAAGATGGATTATATCAAAGTTATGACAATAAGAACTTTGTTAAAAAGGTTGGTTGGAGTTAATGTTCCTTGAACACCAAAACACTAATGTTATTTGTGCAATAGTTTGGTGGAGAATTGGATTCGAGTACTTTTTTTTTTCATTATGTATTTGATTATGCTTATGATCACTATTTCACAAATGTATAAGTAGCAAAAATAAATTAAATTAAATAAATATATAAATGCAATAAATTTTGGGACCATTAATTACACCTCTAATAAGCTACTATGTGTAGACCCAGGAATGGTTGTTATGCGCAGAACAATTCGTGTTCTATGCAACCAGAAAATTTCTTCCATTTATTTTACCCCCATAGCAAAGCACGTTATTATTATCTTTAGTTTATTTACTAATCATTCTGAATAAAAAATTCCATGTGATATTTGGGAGGCACTTCAGTGTCTTTATGGCGCCAAAGGTAGGTGACTTTCAGTAAATCTCATCCATCAAATTTCTTGAATGCATCAGATTATGCCACATGTTCGATCTCTTATTTACATAAAAAATAAAAAAAAACAGAACAAATAGTACGCCTTTCACTCTCCTCCTATATGTAACTCAACATCAACCACCCTCCACCCACGTTCAACTTTGCCTATCGCCGGCCGCCACCTGCCGCCTCATCGTCACTGTCGTTTACACACGGCCTCATGAATTTCAGCATCGGAAAAGTCTTGTCTAAATCAAAAACAAAAATGTTATTTTATCTCTCAAACTCAAAATTCAAACTTGATTTAAGCCCATTTCTGTGTATGTAAGGGTCTTGTGGTGAATTGAAGAAATTTAGTATCAGGATTGTGAAAAACAAAACAATATGCAAAAATTTATCACTGCAATTTGAAGATATTTTTCCTCTTTGATTTTGAATTTATACTAGTTGAGAGACAAAGAGTGGCGAGGAGATTATGTTGTGCGATGGAGCAAATTGGTCAACAGGTGCGACGGCAACCGGAGGCCATGGACGACGGAGGCAAATTGGTGGTGGTGGTGGTGGGTTTAGGTCCGGTTGGAGACGGAAGCAAAGGAAAATGATGGAACTAATATGTTCTGTTTTCCCATTTTTCTCACAATTTTGTTTTTGTTAAAAATAAGAGATCAAACACGTGGCACAATCTGATGCATTCAAAGAATTGGATGGATGAGATTTGCTGAAAGTCACCTGCCTTTTGGTGCCATAAAGGCACTAAAGTGCCTCCCGTGATATTTCCATAATAATGTTTCAATTCTTGAATGGATAGGCATGTTCAAAAAAGATATGTTCATGCCCTTTTCCTCTTTATTAGATATCTTTTGTATTAATGTGTGTATTATTAAAAATAATTGTGAATTATTAGCCAATGGTTGTATAGGAGATAAATACATTATTAGCATTAATAACTTATAAAATTTGAGAGTCAAATAAGACAATATTTTGTGCAAATAAGACAAATATCACTTATCAAATGACTCAAGATATATAACTTGTGACATTTTTAATTGGCCCATGATAATATTTCTGAATTCGGGTACATTATTGCATTTTGTTGTTCACTGTTCGATTTTCATTTTACCATCTCTCGATTAGAGTTTGCTAGGAAACAAGTAAATGTGGCTGCTTATACGCTTACTGCATAGGCCTCGTTTTTTACTAGTCCTGTTGTCTATTTTAATATACCTAATAAACTATTATTATATGAGATTATTCTATAGTAGAAGTGAGTAACAATTCCATGAACTTCAAATCCATCTTTTCCCATGTAGACAGTGTAACGAACCGATTTTATTTTTTTAACTGTTTTATTTATTATTTTGTTTGGTGTGTTTTATTTATTGAGTTAGTTGGGTTTTAGAGATATTAAAGTTATTTTGGTAATTTGAGGAGTGAGAGTAATTTGGTAATTTAGGATGAAGAGTATTTTTGTAATTTTGAGTATGGAGAGTTAGTTAAGGAAGTTAATAGTAACTTGGGTTAATTAATGGAATAGTGGTGTATGGGTAATAGTAGGAGTTTTAATGAAGTGATATTGTGGCAACATTTTATGAGTGGTAGAAAGTTACTACGTCCATTAGTGAGTGTGACTAAGTCAAATAGTATATAAGAAAATAGTCTTTTTAAAATTAGGTCAAGAGCTCATTTGTTACATTGAGAGAAAGAGGCAAAGTTTAGAGAAGAGAAAAAAAATAGAAAGTAAGAAGAAGAAAGAAGAATTTCAAGAGAAGGGAGATCTAGCTTGGGGATGGCTCAAGAGGGAGAAAAGATTGTAGATTAAAGTAGCTTTTGGAATGTTAAGGTAAGAGGAAAGTTTGTATTCACCATTTAGAGATTATGAGTGATAGAGTGGTTATGGCTCATGTTTGATTATGTGATTTTCATGAGATTGGTGTTATGTTAAGTTGATTTTTGTGCTAATTAATTATGACAATTATGGGTATGATAAATTTTGTGAAATTAAGTTATTTATATGCTTAAACTCGTGTTTGATGATAAATGATAAGTTGTTCTTGAGGTTTTAGCTTAAATGTATGAAAATCATGATATTGTTAATGATAATTGCTCAAACCATGTTCTAATTGCTTGTCATGTGATTGGGTATTTTTGTATGTTGAAATTCGGAATTGAGTATGTTAAATGTGATGTTTCGGTTAAGTTGTGGTTTGTTGGTGAAATTGTGAGAATTGGGTGATTAATCATGAAAATGGAGTTTTGATGAATTGTGTTTTGTGATTATGATGGTGAAGTTGTTAATGTGGTGGAATGAATATGAATTTTTGTCTTGATTAAGAGTTTTGGGTGAGAAATTGAATTTGGGGAAAAATGGGTTTTTAAGCTAAAACTCTTTTGTAAGTGATTATGGGAAATATGTTGTTTTGGGCTGAGTGAATTGAAAATGTTTTGAGTTAGAAATGAGGTTAATTTGTAAGGTTAAAATGGTTTAAGTGATAGGGATTATTTCGGTGCGATCGGGATCGAAAACGGATTTGAAAATGGAGTCGCGTGTGCCGAAAGACGAAAACGCACCACTGGTGAGCTGTCATGACTGTGCGCCCCTGTGGCACGAACCGTGTCAGACATTCGCACTTAGGCAGCACGACCGTCTAAGTAACCGCATAAGAAGACTAAAGAACTTATCTACCGAATGGCTAGAAATGGCCCTATATACGTTGTTTGTAACAATAAATTGTTCGGCGTGTAAAATTGTTACCGTGTTGACGGTCAAATTTATTTGCCATTATAAAAAATTTGAGTACAATGTGATACCTTGTCATTCAATTTGTTCGACTTGGATTGTGGGACTTGAAAGAGTCAGTTAGCTTGCTGGCATTCGTTTCGTTGCAAGGAGTTGATGGTATGTGGATACTCTTCGTGTTGACGGACTGTCCATTCATCATATTATATACCTCTGATTAGTTTTAGGATTAAATAGAGGCAAATCCACTGGTGTTGTTTTTTGTTTTCCCGTTTGGGTTAAACTACACTTTTGTGTGGATTCACTAGGTTAGGTTTATGTCCCCCAGTTTTTTTTTATGTATTTTTTCCTTTTTTTAATAATATATATGAACACTTGACACAAGATTCGAGTATAGTTGAGAAATCACTATTCTCTTTCTTGGTGTCATTATGCTCTTGATTTATCCCAAAAAAAAAAAAACATTTTGGTCTTTTTGGTTCATTTGCACATGGATTTTTAAGCTTCAAATCTATGATTTTATTTCCCATGTTTATGGCCATTCATTCATGTTTGCATATAAACCTTAGTTTTAATGCTTGAAAATGCATATACAAACAGGTCAAAAGAATCAAAATGACTTGAAAAAATAGATAAAGGACGGCATCATTATATGAAATTAAGTTAATGGACCATAGGTGTAATTGATTGACTAAAATACTCTTGCATAAAATGTAGCCAACATAGATTGGTCCATTTAGTTATGAATTGGTCATATCATGCAACATTGAGTTCAACTCCCGCTCCCGACGCGAGAATTTCATTGATAGGTAATCTGTATTTCTATCAATGACCTCGAGACCTGCTCTGGCTCTTGTGAGGCTCTGAGACCCAACTCACTAAAGTATTTTTTTTGAATAAAAACTTTTATTTATATAAAAGAAAGAGTTATAAAATGCATATTAGTTATTTACTTTCATTAAAATTTATTTCCTTTCATTATGAATCAAACAGGGGAGAAGGCAATCTCCTCTCCCTTCCCCTTCCCCTTCCCTTTCCCCTTCCCCCAATTTCATTGATAGGATCAAATATTGTTTACTCCTCAGTCTACATGCAGGTTCCATAAGAAGGAAAGACTCAAGGGACACCCTTATTCTAGCAGCAGTTATAGTTGCCTGTACGTTGTTTCTAATCATTTATTGGCTCTCAAAATAGCCAATGTTTTTGAATTATACACAATTATAAACAATGGTGGATATATGATATATCCGTCGAAATTATCTGTTTCAATACCCTTTTTGTTTATATAGCATTTTGTTTCATTCGAGTATGTGGACACCACACCACCCCAACTTAAAAAAAGAGAAAAACATCATTCAATCTTAAACATCAACATTCTACATTGATGCTCTTGCAATTCGGATTTCAAATTATAAGTAGAAAAAGAACTTGAATTTAATAATTTCAAAGGGAAATTACAATGACCTCCAATGAGGTCTCACTAAACAACTAAAACACGGTCTCTAATTTTGTAGTCGACATTAACCTCCTCTAATGTCTTTTTAAATAGATAAACACATTCATCTTCAACTTAACACCTAATTAACACCGTTAGCTATTGATGAAGAAATCATTTATTTTTATTGTAAGCTTTACGATTATTGTCTTTTATTTTTTCATATAAAAAATTTGTCTTTTATTTTTGTTTTTCTTTATTTCAAATCTCAACTGTTATAATTTAGATAATTATGCTACTTTCATTGAAAAATAATTCATCAGAAGAGTTTTTTTTTTTTTTTTTTAAGAATGCATCATAAGAGTTGCAAACCTCTTAATTCTAGATGCCTCTTATACCCACGCTCCATAAAAAATGAACGACATAACATCTATTTATCGTATATTTTTTTTACTGAGTAATTGTTGTCCTTAAATTATTTGTTCTAAACATGATAACTTCGTTCGTCATCGTTACCTATGATACCATGGTTGAATTCTCAGACCAAATAATTCTTGAAAGGTCTTGTGCTCTTCCATGAGTGGGAACCAAAAAGCTAAAGTGCCAATTCTAGAATGATAAAAGGTGAGAAACTAGTTTTTTTTTTGTAACGGCAGTTGGATGGAGTTTAACAGTAGGGAGTTATGTGTCTACATTACCGCATTGGGAGTAATTTACATTTAATGATAAGTAGGATTTGATTTTGAAATGAAGGTAATGGAGATCATGGTGAGATCTACATTGTTCCTTGATGAATTGGATGCAATTTATCTCTAATGACAAGTATGTTTCGATTTTGGATAAAGGAGATGAAGATCTCATGTTTCACGAATGAGATGAAAATTTTTGATGTTTTTAAAATGAAAATGATAATTGATGGTAAGAATAAAGACGGAGAAAATAAGATTTTCTTTATGTGAAATTCCTTTTTATGAACAATTTTTTATAAATGCTACGTTTGAGAATGATTTTTGGTCAAAACTCAAACGTACTTGGCTATTTTATTTTCATAATTGTGAAGTTATCTACCATGCTTGCTGAGAACTACAATTGAAGTATTACCCTCTAGTTTTTTTGACATATTATTAGGCACAATTACACCTGCACTACTTTATTCTGAATTAGACAATTCATGGCACTATGTACCTGTTTGGCCTGCTGAGATGTTCAACAACAAACAAATGTGCCAGCTTTGTAAACTTTAGTCATCAACTAATAAATATTTAGTTTAGCTAAGGTATTGCTTAACTAAAATTTGCTGGAATAATTTCTTCGTAATTTTATTCTAGGAAAACGTGACAAAAGTGCTGTAGTGTGTCATGGTAAGTAAAATGCAGAATAATTAGAAAGCTAAAGTTAAAATAATGATGACAGAAAGGGTATAAATTTCTTAAAGCCTAGTTTTAGTTTGGAAAGTTAAAAAAAAAGGGAGTTTAATACGGTGCAGTTAGGAAACTGACTTTTTTGAAAAAGTTAACTTTGATTTTAATGTTTGATTCATTTTTAAATTGTAGATTGCTGATTAATGATCAATAGTAATTCATCTAGTAATGCTTCCAACATCTTGGACTTACAGGTACTATTTTATCGTTGGAATCTTTAACATGCAAACAGAGTTGATGATATTATGTGATAGTCTTAAGTGTTACACTTTGTGGGGTGTTACACTTATAACAAGGTAGAATAAAATTAGATTAAGTGTAATCTTAT
>Ga0315914_1008859_pt1 | contig 13198 bp, 8 predicted proteins | sample MpolenodulesMG_FD_203920 | JGI IMG/M metagenome (GOLD analysis project Ga0315914, IMG submission 203920) | Medicago polymorpha root nodule microbial communities from Los Angeles, California, United States - elongated nodules | ecosystem: Host-associated > Plants > Roots > Nodule | place: USA...
TGTACTGAATAATATATTTTTGTACTCAATATGATATATTTTGAGACTCAATTTGAGATATTTTTGTACTATATCTAATATGAGAATTACTTGCTCCCAAAGTTTATCACTTATTAGCTGTGAACTTTCTCTATAAATAGAGAGCTCACACAATGCATTATATACACCGAAATTCACAGTTGATGCTTCCTGTGTTTTTACTCTCTTCTCCCTCCTTCGACTTGTGTTGACAAGTCCTTCTCCTTTTTCTACTTCTTTCTATCCCTTCGGAATTAAGAATGTTCTTAAGACCATAGTTCATCTTTGATTTATTATCCTTTCGAAAATAAGAATGGTCTTAAGAGTATAGTCCCTTCAATTATTTATGTCTCTTTAGAGTAAATAATATTTTAAGATCATCGTCCCTCTTTCTGGTATAATAAAGATGATCTTAAATATATATTCTTCTTCAATTCTTGGAGAAGTTAAATTAGAATGGTAGTAACACCATATTTGAGTGGTCATAGTACCATAGTTGGAGAAGTTAAAATTAGAATGGAAATAACACCATATTTGAGTGGTCTCAACACCATAATAGAGTGGTAACAATATTATATTAGAGGGTGTTATTTCTCGAACGATTATTTACGGTGCAGTACTTAATCAAACAGGTGAACTTGGTTGTTTTAGCCTGGAGGCACATGGTTGTTAGTCTACCTTACACAATTTCGGGTAGTGCTGTGATTTGTCTTAAAGAAAGCGACCTGGTCGTGACTCAACCCGGTAAGACTTCAAGAAGACTCAACATGGTAATATCTTCGATGGTGATTTCGATTTTATTAAAAAGGTACGTTTCTGAACCAGAAAAACAACACATTACCACTATGGTTAGCTACAGAACAGAGTGCAGGTTTTTTTTCCCTCCAATTAGCTTTCAATTTTTTAATTTGTTTTTTCTTTGGAACATGGGCATGAGGGAACGGTTGGAGAGAAATGTGGGCAGTGAATATTCTTTCCTTTTCATTTTTGAATTTAATTAATAGAAATGTGGGAGAACTTGTAAACTAACATGGGTAGTGGGTAGCGAATTCTTTTTTCTTTCTTTTTTTAATTTAATTAATAGAAATGTGGGAGAACTTGTAAACTAACATGGGTAGTGTGTTTTTATATTTATTTTTTATTTGATTAATTAATAGAATGACATGGAGGGAAAGTTTGGAGGGAATTTATGGAGGGAAAGTTTGGAGGGAATTTATGGAGGGAAATTATTAATAGAATGATATGGAGGGAAAATTTGGAGGGAAATTAAGGAAGACCTTATAAGATTATAATTATAAATGATGATTCATGGGCAACATACGCGGATAAAGATAAGGCCTGCACACCCTCAAATATAGGAACTAGCCAACTAAGCTTAGAAAGGAAGCTCCCAAGTCGCCACGACTAAAAGGGGGCAGAAAACGCTATAAATAAGACCACTTAGATCTTTCTCAAAGCATGATCAAGGTATATATAGTTGCGGAAGTGGCTAGATGGAGTTTAGTGGAAAGTTATAAAGTAATTTAGAGCTTTAAAGGTTGGGAATGTGGGTTATGGGTATATTTTTTAGAATGTCATTTTTTTCATGGTTATCCTTTATAATTTAACGGTAGAAATTTATAAAAATGTTGTAACTACCACGTGGGTAGTTATTTAGATTAAGAATTTTTTTAATTATTTATTTTATTAGTTATCATGGGTAATGGGTAGTTATTTTCCTCTTTTTTCATGATTTATTTTTATTTTAATTCTTTTTTTATTAGGATACAATTTTTTAATTAGAAATGATAAATAAAATTAGAGATTTGGTGGGAAAATTTGGAGGGAAAAAATGATTAGAAAATATGTGATATTTTATTTATTTTCTATTTAATTAATGTAGTGGGATAGACAAAATAGTTGTTTTTTAATTTAATTAACTAATTAATCAAAAAAATGGTTTTGGAGGTAATTTTTGGAGGGAAATTGAGGGAGAACTTATAAGATTATAATGTTTTGGAGGGAATTTTTGGAGGGAAATTAAGGGAGACCTTATAAGATTATAAATATAAATGATGATGATGATTCATGGGCAAACATACGCTGATAAAGATAAGGCCTGCACACCCTCAAATATGGGAACTAGCCAACTAAGCTTAGAAAGGAAGCTCCCAAGTCACCACGATTAAAAGGGAGCAGAAAACGCTATAAATAAGACCACTTGGATCTTTCTCAGAGCATGGGCTAACTAGAAACATAAAACCTAAGAACTTCAACTTAATCACGGGAAAGGTTCTCATATTGTACTCACTCGGAGTGAGTTTGGGTCCACCGTGAGGCCTCAGTAAAACTAACCTAGGCACACTCATCAAACATAGACTCACAAGTTATCTCATGATGGCCGACAAAGTTAGAAAAAACATCGATCCATAGATTATTGCAGTGATACTTCTTTAGTTGGAGCAGCTGCAATAACAAAACAAATTTGTACAAGCTTCTGTAACCACGACTATGCAACAACAAGATCACAACAACAGCGAGGACCACCCAGAGGGAACGCACAATATCCTTGACTTATTAATTTGTATCATCATCAAATAAGATACTACTCATGTCTCTATTATAAAAGAAATTTCACTTTTTAGATTTATTCAATTAATGATTTTGTTCTCTAGGACCTAGCCCGTGAGTAAGTTAAACCTAATTAGTCAATCACACTTGGAGAAAGACGAGTAGATGTTCGATCAATGTAAGTCAAACACTCGAACCATGTTTTGGCTTGATTTCCTCATGTGCAGAACTTATGACACCAAAACATTTATAGCAAGAGTGGATGACCAATTATTATTTTAATCATAAATAACTACAAAACAAAGATGAAAACAAAAACATACTCTAGGGATAATATTAGCCAAAAAAGGCATAAGAGGAATGCAAAGCACAAACATAGCATATACCATAAAGTAATGTCTAAAAATGCAAAATAAGTTGAGTTTCTTGGTTACAGGAAGTAGTTAGTGTTTTCATTTTTTAGTAGTGTTCCTAAAACATATGCACTAGATACATGCAACATTAATTAAGCTTCATTAAGATCTAAAACTCCTTGGTGGTGGTAGTGATTTGATTGTAGATTTGTAGTAAATAGTAACGAGTTCCATTCCCTTTATCCTTAAGTAGCTTCTTCTTCTTTCATTTGGAAAGATTCTGCATAACATGGAATAATAAATATATTTGTCAAATGAAAAACAAGAAATAATTTGAAATGAAAATTAAAAATCAATTGATTCTACTTTGAGAAGTTGAACACTTTGTGCTGTCATTGTCTGTCTCCCTAAAGATGTGAACAATGAAGGTCAGTACAGTGCTAGAGATGAGCTCAAATTTGCAAACATCACCAACTTTCAAGTTATTGTCCTCTGCAAATGCCTTCCATCCACCTGTGATTTCAAATTGTAGTCCGTTGCGGGTCTTCCTGATAGAGTACTTTGCAGGCCAAACTCCTTTATTTAACACCTGAAAATAAATATCTCCTCTCCTCTTATCCAAATCAAAGTGTCTATTACCAAACATACGTGGTATATTCTGCCAATTAAAAGAAAAGACAATGTTAATGAATAAAAAATCGAAAGTTCTTGTTGAAAAGTACGATTTTTTAAACGATTTAATATGAAGGACTAAGTAGTATTTTTTTACATAGTTATCTAATCTAATCATGATGTTGCTTGTTAGGATTGTCCATTTGAGCTGGGCACAATTGCTCAACAGGACCAGTTGGTATCAATGGAAAGATGAAAAGAGAAAGAAAACAGAAAATATGTATTAATCAAGACTGGAAAATATGTTAATCAGTCACAAAACTCGTTTAATCAAAATTATCCCCTCCCCTCAAGCGTTATTCAAGTACTTGTCAAGAATAAACAAAATAACAACAGAACCTATCAATCACCTAACAAACTAATCAACCTAATAACTTCTCTAACAATTCTTAATTATATTATAATTTTCCTTGATGCACGCATAACCTTTGAATTATTTTTAGATAATCTATATATATTTCTCACGCCTTAATCTAGTAAAGAATAGAAAACGATTTGGTTATTGATTCTACAAGCCAAATATTTCATTGTAACTCACCAGTAGAAAATGACGTTCCACGTATGATGCACGCATGACAACAACAAAGGATGGATTACATGTTTTGAAAGATTGTGCTCTTTCAAAAGTTGTAACTCTCTTAGCAGTAATCACTTCTTTCCCTGCAAAATTGGAACACTAAGGATAATAATATTGTGAAACTTTGATGAGACAATGAAGAAACGATCTTATACCTTTGGACTCTCCGTCAGTATGATGCAAAGATGCTACCTTTTGCAATTTTCCAACTGTAAAACAACTACTGCTTCCAATTTCATGTGAATGATGAAGTTCAAAGGAGTTATCTTTTCTCTTTTGAGATGCTCTACAATTTTCACCATTTGGAGGTTTATTTCCTTGACCATTGGAGACCCTATTAGCTTTAGCTGCTGCAGCCCTTTGGAAAGGGTAATTTATCTCTAAGGCACTCTTTTTAAAAATGTGCACACGAAAATGAGAAATTCTTTGATATTTGAAAAGCAGAAGATGGCCATGAGCTAGTGAGTGATGCTCTGCAAATTCTTTCCAACCCTTTTCAAACCATATTTTGCCATTACTTTTTACCAAATTTAATTTCCACTTTGCACCATTTGGAGTCTTTAGATATATAGCTTTTGGTAAACCTTCTCCATATTTCTCTACAAACTTTCTTGGCATCATCTGTCAATTAATTAAACCAAATTACTATGCATGATAGAACTCATGAAATTATTTTTGGCAATATGTTTTCTATATAAAGCATTATTAGAGAAGGCCTATATACAACAAATAGAACCTGTTAATATGACAGGATACATGTTATCTTACCTGGAAATTGTTCATATCACTTCTAAAATTACTCAAAAACATACCTCAACGGTAGTTAACTAAAGTTTTACTTTCCAGCGGCAGTTAAGTGCCCTTGGGAACTTTTTAGAGCGGGTTAATAACTTTTTAATTCGGTTTAAAAAGCAGAACTGTGGTTAACTGTCGTTGGGCCAACAACAATTGAAGAAAAGAGCAATTTGAAAAGTGAGATGAGCAATTTCCATCTTACCCAAGTTAATTACTTGCTGGTTTGGTTTTAAAAAAAAAATTAAAAATTAAATTAAACAAAAAAAGAAGAATGAAATTGTTCAAATTGGCCATGAAGCCATAAGCAACATAGATGAGTAGAGGTAATACTACCAACCCACAAACTATGACAAACAAATCTTGTGACATAAAAAAATGCATGCAAAATACAATTAATTACAAAGGAATGTGATCATGTTATAAGATATACAATTATTCAAAAGAAAATGTTATAAGATATACAAACATTATAGACTACCTGAACAAAGAATCTAACTCAAGATTATCATAAGAAAAAGAAAAGAATTTAAGTAAAAGGCTTACAAGCTTTCCTTCATGAAGACTTTGAGCAAGTATTATCTTGAAAAAGTGGGTTGGTCTCACCTCAGGAATTTCACTAGCCATGAGTTGATACTCCCTTGTGTCAGTGTGTGAAGTTTAGATGACAATGACAGCTAAGGGGAATAGAATTAAACTACTGCTTTCGTATGAGACTGAGTGTGTGTGTGTGTGACACTCTTCTGTTTTGTAGAAGTTGTTGAGATTTATTGTTTGGATACCCATACTACCCTGAGTTACTTTGTTCTTAAATGCGTGGTATGCTTTAATTTATTTTCCACCTGACCAAAGTTCAAGGCTTCTTGGAACTAGTAACACATAATCACAATTACTCCACAAATGTTTTATTGATTTCTTTCTGTAACAATTCTATGATGCAGATTTTAGATATTCACTCCCTGATTATTGTTATAAGCAAAAATTTATATTTTTTTATTCATTTAATTAATAATGTATATGATCTTTATTATAGATCAGATACATCATTTAATGGTTGAATCTAAAATGTTGATTTTTACTTATAATAGTGATCAGAGGACGTACTCATCTTTCCCTTTTTATAAGACTAGTTTTAAAAAATGACGGTTATTAAGAAAAATTGTTGAAGTAAAAATTTTGTTCTTTGAGAATGTAACCATAGTCACATACTCCTTTCAGAACAAAATATAAGTAAATAAACTAGTTGAAAGATCACTGTAAGTAGTTAAAAATTTAGTACACATACATCAACTTTTCAATTACCATAGTTGCTTATATTTCATTCAGGATGGAGTAATTCGCAATTCACATTGGTACAAGGTACATATAAGTTTACGATACGCGAGCACACGATGTGTCGACGTGTGAAGAACATAGTACATATTGGGGTATAGAGCTTCAATACACACGCTAGTTTGTAGTACCAACAATAGTATTATCTAACTAAGTATAGTAAGCTATCAATATTATCCCTCCTTCTCATAATAAATGACTCATTTGTAATAAAAAAAATTCCTAAAATGAATTACTCTTTTCACTTTTCAATGCAATATTGATTACTTTTTTTATAGTTATACGGTCTAAATAATATTAATTTCATCAATACTTGACAAGGGTACTTAAACCATTTTTCTCTCTTTCACCTATACACTTTTCTTAATATATACTTCCTCCCTTCCAAATTACATGTCGCAGTTTTACACTATGCATTATTCAAATAACTTACTTTGACCATATTTGTCAACTAATATATAAATATAAATGTTAGCACGTAAAATGTTGTTTGATTTGTCTCAATGGATATTTTTTAAATATTAAATTTTATGACTTTTTTATCATTGATAGTTAAATATATTAATATTCAAAGTTGTGTATTGACATGTGTGAAGTAGTTGACTACGGCATGTATTTGAGAATGGAGAAAGCATGAAATGATCAAATGGCTTAGTTACATCCGGAGGAAGGGGGTAATATTTAATTATTTAAATTACTTAGTGAGAAAAAGTAGAAGGATTATAATAGTCAAATGCAATTAACTAGTGCCCACTTACCAAAACTTTTTTTATATTCACTTTTTTCCTTTATTTATGGTATTATTTTGCAAGAAACGTTCTCTTTCTCCAAATTTCAAAGAGATTTTATGCAAATTTTATATGCACCACCAAAGGTTTTCTAGTATATTTCCTACTCAATCTCGTTTCCTCTTCCTTCGATCTTCATTTATCTCGGTTCGTCGATTTCGAAGAATTATTGGAGAATTTGCGAGAACAAGTTCACAAAAGTACCATGAATTGGTATGCATGTACCAGTTCGTGGTTCACAACATGCCAACAAAATTATGTGATTATGAACGTAACCACTTTCAAATGGCCTTAGTGTGTCACCTTTCGTCCTACGAGTGCATGAGACATGTGTAGACAATCACGTGGTGACAACAACCCCCACTTAAAGGATCCACCTTCGAGGACATGCATGTGAGCTTTATCAAACGACTTTCTAGCAATATACTTGGTCTAGCCTCGTTCTTATCATCTCCTAAAGCTCCTTACATCATAAAGATAGTAAGGTCTTGGGGGACAACCGTTCTAGAATGGGTCTCAACTCACATCGCCGACTCAATACATGACAGTTCATTAACACATAATCCTCATTGTTCAGGCAAAATAGAGGAATTCATGTACGCTTTACCACACAATAGCGTGCATCGATCAATCTAGATCGTTCATATGATCTGTAACGGCCTCCTGCACATCTCGTAGTGTTAACCTACAAATTTATTTCCCCTCACCGGAGAACTACTTCCACCACATTGGAGATCACCTCATAATAGCACTTTCAACAGTTATCGGTCGTTCTGGTCTACTACATATCAATCATAAAATTAACTAAGCATAGGTTGTTAATATTAGGCAAAGAAGCATAATAGCTCATTCAAAAACAAAAATAACATAAAGTAATGTCTACAAATGCAAAATAAAAGTTGAACTTCTTAGTTAGAGGAAGTAGGCTAGTAGTGTTTCCCTTCTTTAGCAGTATTCCTAGAACATGCACCAGATACATGCAACATTAGTTACGCTTCTTAGTTTCTGGAAGTAGATTATAGTAGTGATTTGATTGTAGATTTGTAGTAATGATTCCCATTCCTTTTCCTTATCCTTGAGAAGCTTCTTCTTTCACATGGGAAGATTCTGCATATGAGAAGAATAAATTTATTTGTCATATGAAATTTTTTAATAATTTGTAATGAAAATTAAACATCAATTGCTCTTACTTTGAGATGTGAACAATGAACATAAGTATAGTGCTAGAGATGAGCTCAAATTTGCAAACATCACCAACTTTCAAGTTATTGTCCTCTGCAAATGCCTTCCATCCAACTGTGAAATCAAAATGTGGTCCTGTAAGGGTCATCCTGATTAGGTACTTTGCAGGCCAAACTCCTTCAGTTAACACCAAATAAACATCTCCTCTCTTCTTATCCAACTCAAAGTGTCTATTACCAAACATACATGGTATATTCTGCCAAACAAAAGAAAAGACAAATGTTGATGAATAAAAAGTACAAAGTTCTTGTTGAAAAGTACAATTTTGAAATGATTAAATTTTAAGGATAGGAGGACTATATATCTACTAATATTCCAATAAACATCTATGTGATGATATCTGAATGGATAATTGTTAGGACCCTCTATTTGATATTCCAATATATATTTCACACCCCTTATTCTGGTAAAGACTAGAGAAAGAATTGGTTATTAATGTTGTTGACTATATCTAAAAGCCAAATGTTTCTTTGCAACTTACCAGACGAAAACGGTGTTCAACGTATGATGCACGCATGGCAACAATAAATGATGGATTACTTGTTTTGAAAGATTGTGCTCTTTCAAGAGTTGGAACTTTCTTAGTAGTAATCACTTGTTTCCCTGCAAAATTATAACACAAGAAAGCTGATATTTCATGATCATCTTCCATGTTTCTATATATTGAAACCTGCTAAAGATTTATGTTAACAAAAGCTAATAATTTATATTAACTTGTGAAACTTTTATGAGACATGAAGACACAAAATTGTATACCTAGGAGGAGTTAGTTTTTCTCTTTTGACCATTTTAGCTGCAACTCTTTGGAAAGGATAATTTATCTCTAAGGCACTCTTATCAAAGATATGTACCTCAAAAAGAGAAGTTTTTTCATATCTGAAAAGCAGAAGATGGCCATGAGCTAGAGAGTGATGCTCTGCAAATTCTTTCCAACCCTTTTCAAACCATATTTTGCCATCACTATTTACCAAATTTAATTTCCATTTTGCACCATTTGGAGTCTTTAGATATATAGCATTTGATAAACCTTCTCCATATTTCTCCACAAACTTTCTTGGTATCATCTGTCACAATTAAACCTAATCAATATGCATGATATAACTGTTCTAAGCAATGTGAGACTTTTAATTCACATTTGCCACAATAATAACTTAGTTTTCAAATCGGGCCGGCCGAACTAAATTGTCCAAGCCAAGTGGGCCGAATTGAGTAAACAGGCTGCACCAGCCCATAGTTTTTTGAACGTTTCTCTTTAGACCCCCCAATATCACTAACTCCCCCTAAATCACATCTGGTCGTTATCTACCGCATGTGCATTTTCCCAAAAAAAAGTACATCCGATACAAATCTTGTGACATAATAAAAAGTTGCAAGCAAAATACAAAGTAATGTGATCATGTTATAACATATACAAACATTATAAATTACCTGAACAAAGAATCTAACTTAAGATTATCAGAACAAAAATAATAGAATCTAAGTAATAGGCTTACAAGCTTTCCTTCATGGAGATTTTGAGCAAGTATTATCTTGAAAAAGTGGATTGGCTTCACCTCAGGAGTATCACTAGCCATGAGTGAGTACTGCTTGCTATGAAGTTTAGATGACAATTACAGTTAAGGGGAATAGAATTAAATTATGGCTTTCGTATGAGCCGAGTGTGTGACACTTTTTTTTATCTTTTGGAAATAGTTGAGATTTATTGTGTTTGACTACATTTAAAACTTTTGATGAATAACCTAAACTACCCTACTCTGTCTCCAAATGGGTATGTTTAATTCATTTTTCCACCTAACCAAAGTTCATGGCTTCTTGGAACTAGTAACAGATAATCACAATTACAAGTGTTTTATTGAGTTCCTTATACTCAATTCTAAATTGTATCGCTAACAAACTTTTTCTGCGATTAGATTAATAAGTTTTACCATTTGATCAAAAGTGACACTTGCTCTTTTTATTAGGTGAAATAAATGTGGGTTTTGTACTTTGAAAATAGATCTTGTACAAATGGTGAAGCTTATATGGATTTCGTTCCATAAATGAATGAAGTTTTAAATAGAGCGTTGAAAAATTAATGTTTCTAATACTTCTCATTGTACAACATACATTTGTGCATGAGGAATGCTAGCAACACACATTTAACACAGACTTTTCAACACACTCTCTTTGATTGGTTAAAGTGTGTGTTAAAATATGTGTTATTAGCATTTCTCTTTATGCATAATTCGAATTAGACAATTTTGTTGGAACAAAATGTGTTTAACATTACCACCTTAAGTTTTGATGATAACAAGGTATTAAAAAGTCAATTGAATATGCTGATATTTGTTCAAATGTGCAGGACCATAGACAAAAATTTATAAGTTTTAAATTAAAGTGTTGGTTCTAAAAGTACAAAAGAGAGCAAGGAAATTTTCAAAGGAAGCTTATGTTGCAAGTCTGAGTATGAAGACCAACAGAGTCTGAAGATTCATCAGAAGCTGACTACCAAAGTCTGACGTCATCAAGCGTCTGAAGATTGTACAATCACTACTCCACTACCATGTCTGCAATAGTACAAGCTACAGTTGTGTCTACGCTGGTTAATTCTCCAAACAAGGAATGGATTTCAAATTATTGCCTCCTAGGACATTAACCAAATCAAGCAACAAATCATTGGTGATGATCATGCTTCAAACAACGACTCTTTTGATGTGCCGGCAATCCTCAACGTTTCTCTTACACCTCTATATAAAGGAGTGAATACTTAAAGATTAATAGACACTCAACAACGTTTTGATAGTGTTAAAGCTCTGCTAAAATTGTTGTGCATCACAAACTTAAAATTTCTTATAAACTTTCATATCTTAGAAATTCTAGAGTCTTAAGAGTCTGATTTTGATTTGTATTGTGAACACCACTGATAGTATATCAAGTGTTCGAACCATACATCCTTATGTGTAGTTTTGTTTGTTTAGAGGTCTCTTACTTTTGTCCCTGAGCATAGGAAATCTCTTGCTTGCGTGCTTGAGTATTTAGAAGTCTCTTACTTCTGTGCTTGAGCAATTGTAATCAGATTCTGATTTTTGTGAGCTCTCCTTGGAAGTGTAAGGGGGACAGGACTACTTCCAGATTATGGAAGGAACATGTATAATTGCTTTGTGTCTTTCTCTTCTCTCTTTATCTTTACTTTATTCGTTGCATTAACCTTGTTCATGAATCTGAACTCTATTAGACTCTGAACATTGGACTTAGTTTAAAAAGAAGAAAAAGCTAACACAATTTAACTAATTAATTTACAGAAATTATTAAATTTATTTTGACTAATTAAAATCAACTTTTAAATTTTAAAATTTTCCTCCCTCTTCTATTTTTTTTATTTAACCTTCTTACGGAAAGCAAACTTCATCTTCTTCTTCACACCACGAGGTCCACTAAAATCATCATCTTCTTCATACCACGAAATCCATTATCTTCATCATCTTCTTTGTATCATGTTTTCAAAATCCATCATCTTCTTCGTATGATTCACCTCCGTCAAATCCTTCTTCTTCTGTCGAATCATTTTCTTCACGTGAGGTTCATATTGTGTTCGTCGTTGTGGGCTAGTTTGTCAGAAGATGTTGCACTTCGAAGTTGTTTGCGATCACAATAAATCTAAGGTACTTCTTATTGGGGATTTCCATGGTGTATGAATTTTGAGTATTCTCAATTAGGGTTTCAATTTTCCCAATTCTGGATTGTGCCATTAGTGGATTAACGTTTTATATCTTAATTGTGATTTCGATTTTCAATCAATTCTAATTGGGTTTTCCCTGTTGCATAAAGTTCTTTCTTAAAGCTTGTGTTGCCGATTTTGGATAATACCATAGTAAAATGAAGAGGAAAATTACGAAAAACAAAAGAATTGTCAATTTATTATTCTTGTCTGCATATTTAAAAAACAACTTGTAGAAAGTCTATAGTGTAAATTGGACTCAACTCCAAATGACACATGAATTTAATAACCTTAGTTTATTGTTGATTACACTTGTCTTCTTCTTTTAAAGTTGAACAACAAGGAGCATTTTTGTATGATAAAATAGGTTCTTAGTACTTACTTTGTATTTAGTTCAAACATGTGGTTATATAATGGATACATTCCAGGGGTATTGATAATCTAATGTTTGTTATATTTTCATACAACTCATATCAATAATATGAGGATGAGATGCTCAAGTCAATCAACATAAACAGGAAGTAAAAGTGTTCATATATCAAATCAGCATAAATGATATTGATAGAGGTATGTAAGTAGAATGCTCAAGTCATTATCATAACATATGTTTATAGAATGTCACTAAATAAGCAAAAGACCATGATTGTATCACTTGTCACCAAAACAATGTCAAGTATGGACCAAAAAAGACCATAAAATTACAACCAAACTTTCATTAATTAATAAAACTCTAAGCAAATAAGACAAAAACTTCCGGATTCCATCTTCATTCAAACTGTGACCAATGATGAGTAAAACCGCAAGTGCACGGTTCTACCGAAGTAGTAAAAAGAGAGTATCGTTCCAACAGGGAGTTGTTTAATTTAATTAGCTTTTAGAAGATGATTCGAAGAAAGCTCAGTTGTAAAGATTGGGTTTTTAAAAGAATAATAAAAAGCGTCTTGGGATTATCGGTTCATCATAATAACAAACCCTTCACAAACAAACCCTAAACCTAAACTTTATATTCGACCTACTTTCTAAAGACAAGTTTCTCTTAAGCGTATAAAAGCTTCTTTCGAAGTCAGTGAGTGTGTTTCTCTAGCAACCATGCCTATTCTCATGGTTGATTGCTATTAGAATCCTTGAAGAACGAAACTTTATATGTCTCAAGGTTTGCTAGACTATTCTCATGTTT
>Ga0315914_1008860_pt1 | contig 13198 bp, 5 predicted proteins | sample MpolenodulesMG_FD_203920 | JGI IMG/M metagenome (GOLD analysis project Ga0315914, IMG submission 203920) | Medicago polymorpha root nodule microbial communities from Los Angeles, California, United States - elongated nodules | ecosystem: Host-associated > Plants > Roots > Nodule | place: USA...
GGAAGTGCAAGGGGGACAAGACTACTTCCGGTTTGTAGAAGGAACCTGTATAATTGCTTGTGTTCTTTCTTCTTCTGTTCTTTTCATTTATCCGCTACACAAAGACTCTGAACTCACTCAGACTCTGAACTACTTCAGACTCTGAACCTGAGAACAGTTCTTCAGAACGCAAAAGAACAAGTTTTCAAAAACACAATCCAGTAATAGATCTTAACCATCCAAATATAATAATAATATATCAATGGCTAAAATTTGTTTAGAAAGTAATTTGTGCATGGTGCACAAATTTATGTCTTGTGCATGCTAAATGCCACCATTTTCCACTCAAAACTACACAAGTTTGTGTAGCATGCACATATTGATTTTATAAAGCCATCTGTCAGTTTTGTAACCTGCTGTACAAAAAACAATAAAAAAAGATGAACATATTTAATTGTAATTAAATGGCTGCTTTACTATGTCACCTCCCTTTTTCAAATTACACTCCCCTGGTATTTCCTTCATCACTCCCTTCACTTCAACCCCATATTTCTCCTTCTCCCTAAATTAAAAGTTAATCATCTTTGAACTTCTTAAATTTATGTCCATTCCTAGTTTAAAGTTTCTTCATAGTTAGAGACAATCCTTTTCATTTGAATTTGTGAAGATTGGGTATAATGAAAATCAGTTGAAACAAAACCAGTGCTGCTTGTTCTATGATATTGAAAATCAGTTCAATATGGATATCGAAATTTAATTACTTCAAGCATGGTATATCTACCAATTTTTCTTCCCCAACACAGAAGAAAGCATGGACAAATTAATTCTACTACTTCTAAAATTTAATAAAATAAAATATTAATTGGAAAAGATAAAATGAAAAACCCAACTATTGATAATTAAAATTTCCAAATATTGATTACACCTTGTTTGTTTGAGGAGGCTCACGAAAGAGAAAAGTGTCGGAGGAGAAAAAGAAATTGGGAAAGCTGAACGAAAAAAGAAAGATGAAGTTGGGAGCTGCTGGGTATTTAGGTTAATCCCATAAATTTAATTAATTAATATATATCATGGTGGGGTAATGTCTTGGATTCCGTGTACAAAGTAAAAGGAACTTTGCAGGTTGCCAATCACACATCCAGGCCGTTGAATTATATTTAATATATATCAATGGTTGATATTGATTCAGTATATCATGCACAAATTTGTGTAGTGTGCATAGTAAATTATATTTGATTGTTTTATTATAGACACTGATTGATTTTACAAATGATTTTAAAATTCTTTGAATTGCTTCGTTGCTAACCAGGCAATGGATGTAGTATCACTTATACTTACTCTCATATTTTAGGTTTAATATTACTTGTATACCTTTATCCATTACTGATATATTCAATATTTAACGTTAAAAAAAATAAAATTAGAGTGATTTTATATTTGCAAACGGTAATAGATCCCATAGGTCAAATTAAAATTGTGTTTTTAAGTGATAGTTGATAATCTTTGATCATTCACTTGGCGTTTTAGTTAACCATGCACTTCGTTTCTTTTAATTGAATGTTGAGTTTTAGTGGGATCAAGTTAGATTTTCGAAAAAATAAGTTTGGTCAAGTTAGACTTTTTTCATTTTATGATTTTGGCCTGATATTTTAAGCTAAACAACTTTTTAAAAAAAGTCTTCTATAAAAATTAAATTTCTAAAGAGCCTTTAACATTCTCCATTACGAAAAAGCATATGCGGCATGAGTCTAATGTAAGTTAGGTTGTGGACCCCTATAAGATGGTCTAACCAATTTGCAACCCTAAATGTCTCCAAAATTATGTTTTTCTAATAAAAGTTTACTTATTCCATCTGTCTCGATTTATAAGATCATCTGCAATGGTGGGTGCTTAACATATCTAACACCACATTAAATAGGCACCTCAATTGTGGAGTAAAATATATGGGTGCCTGTGAAGAATGGTGGCTATAAAAGCACCATCTCTCTCTTCATCTTACGCGGGTAATATTTAATAAATCTTAAAAAATTAAATAATTTTGTTGAAATGTAATGATATATGATTATTTGTGGGACCTGTTTAATATATTTTTTTAGGTGTTGGGTTGGAGAAAATTGGTGTTTATTAAGTATTATCGTAAAATTAATGATAGGGACCCAGATAACCTATTTAAACACCCAATTTTAGGTGCTCTGTTTGTGGATGGTCTAAGACTCGTTTAAAAGATTTTTTCCTTCTTAAATATAAAATCTTTGTGTAAATTTTTAAAGAGTAATGATTAATGGCAAGACAAAAATAGTACACGACACTTAGATGAATTGATTTCGGCCGTTGGATGATCTTTTTTTCTTACTAAATTGTTTTATGTTTTCCTATACGCTTTCTCTCCCACTTGATATCTGTGTGTCGTCGTCAATGTCCGTCACAGAATAATTCGTGCTATAGAGTGCTTCACTTTTTTAAATGCATTTAATACTTTTTTTAGAGAAAATAATTACTCTTTTCCAAATTTTTATTTTAATAATACTAACAGGAATTGATCTTGAGGTATTAAAAATCAATATTAAATGCACTTGGACATAAAAGTTAATTTAAAAAAGTTGATTTAAAAATGGTCATACACAAACTAAAAACATGAATCATACTCCTATATTATTGATATGAGTTAAGTAATTTGTAGTCGTCGACCAATAGAGTAACTCATCACATCACTTGAGATTAAGCGAGTCTAGACAAATTTTTTTTGAAGGACGTGTCTAGACAAATGTTATCTTAAATAAATAACTATGTTACATTAACCTTTTAAACTTATATGCTTGGAGTATATAATGCCTTTTAAAGTTATGCGAACAATATCTAATGCTTAAAAATCAAGTGATTAAAACTAAAATGGTAAATGAGTTTTATCAAAGAAGGAGCAGTTGGATATCACTTGAATATTGCTAACATAATTATCCAAAACATAATTACTTCATGTTTATAGATTACTTACACAATTCCAACTCTAGTAAAAGATCAAGGGTACCGCTAACTTCCGTCCTTAGTTCTCATGTTTGCTTGCAAAAATAGAAATTTACATTGAAAATACACTATTTTGACTTTTAAAAATGTTTTTTTAAAAGTTTATTAAAAAGCTTACTGTACAATTATTAAGTTGAAGATTTTTATACTGAACTTCTTAATATGCTCTAGGAACGCATGTTAGTATTTGCATGGAGTAAAGGTAGCCAAAGCATAGGGTTAATTCAAATGTGACCCAATATTACAAAATGAAAAAGAGGTATTTGTACAAAAACGAAACTAATAGAGAGATAAAGTAAAAGTATAATGAGCGTTTGAAAAAAAAAGTTATCACAAAAATTATTAAAAAATGGTTGTACAAATATCATTTCTCTAAAAAAATATCACCACATCCCTATTTTTTATCATAACTATCACTAACAACTAGTGAAAAATGGTCTTTAATCCACATATTTGTTCTAATGATAAATACTTTGATCGGAAAAATGATTTTGGGAGAGTTGGTCATATTTGATTCTTGGATATTACACATTGACCGGAGGAATAATCTCGCAGCAAACTTCAAAAGATCTAAATACACTCTTCAATCACTATTATAAACAAAAATTAATATTTTAAATTTATTTACTAAATGATGTAAGTGATCTATGACAAAATAATTATTGCATATAGTTGAAGAATAAATCTGTGTGTAATGTGAATACTTTAAAGATCATAATTACTTTGGATTATAACAAATAATTATTGCATGTATGTGCAAAACAAAATTTTCCAATTTATATTGTGAAAATATTTCAATTATTTCAAAATACTTTTCTAATACAACAAATTAAAACTTTATTTTCCAATATCATACAACAATAAATGTCAAATTATTGAAAATGCAATAAGAGTTGAAGAACAGATTAATAAAACAAATCTTCGTCGTTTCTTAGTTTACGTTATTTTTTTCAGCTTGTAATGCTACAAGAGAAGAACTAGAAAGAAAAACCCAGCATAACATAAACAAGCTTACACACGCTAATGATGTTTACATATTTATATTTAAAAACAATTAACATTCTCTTCTCATATATCGCATTACTTCAAGCCATAAACAAACATTTGAGGACCACTATAGTGACCATCAATCTTCTGGTCCTACTTTTAACACGCTGCAAACAAACCGTCAGATACAAATTTGAGGCAGAAGATAATAAATTTAATTCTGATAAATATATAATAAGATCACAAATGATAATGTGCTTTTATATTACACTGTTACGGATAGAACCTGCAGGACTCTTATATTTAATTTGGATGTAATCATAGGTAAAAACTTGCACCTGACAAAATGAAAAAAAAAATATGTATGGACAACAAAATCATAACATCAATAAATAAATGCTGCATAATAAACATATAAAAACATTCACAGTTCATACAATGAACCAAGACCTAAAGTAACAATCTAGGTCAAGAAAACCAAAGTAAAGGACAATTAATATAACAATATACTATTCATAGAAATTAAGAGTCAACAAGAAACAGTAAAACCAGGTTGGCATGAAATGAAATAACAAGAGAAGAAAAAGTAGAGAGACAAACAAAAAAGGTAGTAATAACAACGCACGCCTGCCAGAACATAACAGAAACTAAGAAAGGAATAAACGAGAGATGCTTCTTCTAACAGTAATTTCACTCACCTTTTTGGTTTAAAGTTTGTTGTGTATCTTTCAGTTTGTTGAAGAGATCGTTAGGGTTAGGAACTTGGTCCACAAAATAGGAAAGAGTGAGGCTGTCACAGCATGACCTAGTCAAGGTTAGGGTTACTTACTCTCTCTTCTTTCAATTCAAAAGAAAGCTCTCTAACCAAAGTTTAGATCATGCTGGCAGCTTCACTTTTTCCTTTGTGAACTTTCATCTTCATCTTCAGCAATAGTTATGCATCAACTTCACTCTCTCTAGGTTTATATGAATTTTTTCTGTGTCAAAAGAAGTAAAAAATAAAGAACTATTGAAACCATCAAAGAGGACAAAAAGGATATATCACAAAGAATGAAAAAGAGAACAGATTCAAGTATCTAAACCTAACTCAAAGGAGAAAGAAAAAAGAGAAAGTACAAGAAAGCCATGTGGTTTCATTTTAACACTATTTGTAAGCATAGAAAGAACTAGGAAGGCGAAGAATCCAATGGAATGGAAAGGAAAAACCAAAGAAGAAAACAAGAGTACTACTACAAACTATGATAAGGAATCTAGATTTGGAGAATATATATATAGAAGTAAAGAAAGAAAGAATGGGACATATGTAATAAAAGAGGTAGATACTATAGTAAAGGAGGAATCATAAAGACATAACCTATCTTGTGAAACAGTGAATTTAAAAGGAAAGGATTTAACATGCAGAGTTAGGAAGAAAAGGAAGAAATTGAATTCAAAATTAAAACAGCTAAGAATGCTATAAAGGGAATAGCAGATGCATGATGATTGATCAAGAGGAGCGAGCTGTCTTATAGGAATAGGTTAGAGTAGTATAGTATAGGTCAGATTTTATATTATGTAGAGAGCTGCTATTTAGGAGTCTTGTAGCTAGAGACTAGAGTAGAACACAGTGGGGGATCCTTTCTCTCTTTTTACCACCTATTTGACCAGAGAAATAATATTTTTATAACTATTATTTGAAAACTTATTTGGCAACTTTCTTTTTTATACTCACATTATTTTTTTCTTTTTTTTCTATTGTTTTTATTTTTGTGCCAATAACTCATTTTCTTTATAAAATTATGGTTGTCCAAAAAGTTGTCAATCAAAAGGTTGTTCAAATATTCTGGTGTACAATTTGTTTCACTGTTAAGATATTTTTAGAAAAAAAAGTTTTTAAAATAACAATATTTTAAAAACTTTGTTAACGAGTGCTGCACCAATTAAGAATCATAAATTTAGAAATTATTTCTTAAAAAAAGTTAAATACATCAAATTTTAATGTATTGAATACTTATGTTACATCAAGATTTGATTATCCAATTTGACCAAAAATGATCTTCTTTTGAAGGAGATAAATTCTTCAATCCACTGCCAGTAAATGTGTACAAAAAATTATAAGAAATTAGCTTTAACAAGTTATTCAAAAACATACATAATTTCAACTATTTTTCTACTATTTTTTTCTTGAACAAGAGAGTTGCAAAAGAAAGCAAGAAATTTTTCTCAATGAGAGCAATCACCAATATCTCTACTTTTCTCTCTAACTCATCTCTTTTATATCCAACAAATTAGGATCCTCACTTGAGAAAAACTTGAGAAAGTTATATGAAAGATTTAGACAATTGAAATAGAAAACGAACATGCATTTAGAATTTGAAAAGAAAAAGATTAGTAAAAGGTTGAGATGTGAAACTTGACAAAATTATCTATGGAAAAAATTGAGATGATCAATTTCTTATATTCAACAATTAATCAATTCATAGTTGATATAATATTTTAGTCTATTTATAGTTAATAAAACACTAAAAATGGACAAAATATTTGATATAAAAAATATGTAACTAATATATCTAATGTTTTAAAGTATCAGATAAAGGTAGGTGTTCAAATATTTTAATGGCCTTAGAGCATTGATTCATTGTTGTTCAATTATCCTCTCATGGGTAATTTATACATGAAAAGACCTATTCTCATGCTTATCATACTCCCATCTTTCCAATATTATGAAGCTGGACGAGTAGATAATACAAACTCCACTAATGTTGTGTTTGTTTTCACCTTGAGAATGTTGTGAAGGTGCGTTTTTAGTAAGGCTACACTTTGTAGCTTATTCACGGTGGAAAAGGTTTGCTCTAAACATGCATTTTTTTTCTCATTTTTATTAGTTTACCGTGTGTTCAAGTCTCAAATCGAATACCTCATGGTGCAATAACAAGTCTGCAAACAAATAATCTCTTGTGAGACAACATGCATTTTTGCTCAATGGACACCTATCCATACACTTACCAAGTGCATGCGTATTTGAATGGTGATAAAAATTGATTTTGAGTGAATTGAATCTATAAAATTTATTAGGACTAAAAATGAGTTATAGATAAAGTAATTTATGTTTGAATGTATTTATATGAAAGTAAATTGAATTAAATCAATTTTATATATGACCTAAAACTATAAATTTTAACTTCAAGTAATATCAATTATACATCTGGAGATCGATTTGTCCCTTTAAAATTGAAAGCAAACACAAGCACAGTACTCCTATTAATTAAGATTAGACAAACAGAGATAGGGTTGTGACTTGAACAATTCAAGAGGGTACTAAAAGGGAGGGACAGAAAGTCACCGAGGCTACAATTATTGGGTTCTGGAACAAGAACAAAAAATAGTCTAATAAAGGGAAGAAAAGAAAGGGGGCCATGTTTAGATTTTCGACGCATATTCATTCATTACTACTTAATTTTAAACCTCTTCTATTCACTCACTCTCTGCTTATTGCAACTCCTAGCATGGACATAATCACCCTCAGTTGTCAATTCAACGTGTCTTCAATTCAACGTTACTTCCTCATTCCCAGCCATCGAGAAAAAGACCATCACAACAAATAAGTGTAACACGATAACACTCCTTCAATCTCACTCATTTCATATATATAACTCATGTATAATCAGTTTATTATGATATCATAATTTTAGTGAATTATGTATCATATTTTCATGTACAACATACGTTTGTATATCCCTCAAAACAAAAAAAACATACGTTTGTATTTTAAAGGGCTATGGATGCTCTTCCAACATTATTTGTACTATATTTCTACCGTTTACTCATACTTATATTATATCTTATACACTTCATTTCCATTTAATATAATGTAGCTTTCTATATCATTAATTAATATAATACATTTTCACAATTACTTATAATTTATCTTCTTTTTTTCGTGTGCAATATGTTAAAGTTACATGTACTTTGAATGGTTTTTTTTTTTTGGGGTACAAATGAATGGTTCTTTTCTAAGTTATTTTAGAATAATTGTGGACAATTTATCAAAATAAATAAAAATCAACGAACCGGTCTATGTAACTTAAGGCCTGCCTAACAGATTAATTTGTTTTGGTTTAAATACACAAATTTACGGGTTAGTCTACGGCATGTGTAACTATATTTTATAAGAACTATTTGTACCCACTTGTTACAACATGAAGTCATCTATAAACTGTGCATAACATTTGCAAATTTATATTCATGTAATTTTCATGCAATATTAGATAAATTACTCACAGTTTTTAAAGATAATCTAGACATCACCATTTTGAAAACTTTTCTTCTCTATCTCACTTCTAAATCACTCATGAGAAAGGTATTTCATTTGCTTTACGGTGATATTTTTTTTACTTGAACTTTATGGTTAAAACGATGAGAAAATAGAGATACACAAAAAAAAAAAGAGAAGATACGAATCATTCATCATTTATTTATGAGATATGTTAATTAATGTTCTAGACATTTTTAAGACCTTTAAATGATAATTTTATATAAAACTTTATATAATCAATATATTAAAAAATAAAACATTTGACTCTTATACGTAATAAAATAATTTCTTACTATAGAATCCTCAATGACTGTTCTAAGGATGCTGTTAAGGAAATCATTTATCTTTTTTTTTTTTTTTGTACAGACAAGATGACAAAATCATCATAAATTTACACGCACAAAATGGAGGCACATGGTTCAAATCTGGACCATGATGTCAATGAAATCATTCACTCCTTCCGTCCCACAATAGATGACCCATTTGAAAATGTGTAATTTTGACGTAACTTGCTTTGATCATATTTTACTACTAATATACAAAGATAAATAATATCATATAAGATGTCGTTTGATTTGTCTCGATGAGTATTTTCAAAATATCAAATTTTTAAAAAAATTTCTAATATATTATTCAAAATATTTAAATTCAAAATTATGCATTAACCTGCATAATAAAGTTAATTGTGTCAAATATTACATGACGTACCTATCGGTGGTTACGGTGTAATAGTATTGTTTTTGCAATTTCCAGGGAGCCTTGGTTCACAATTCGCATGCGTTGTAAATAAATGTTGGTGATTTTGTGACAGCTAAGTTCTGTAGACTCTGATTCACGTTAAGTTGTTAGTTATAGGCTGCCTCATAGCCCTGTAACATATAGACAATTCAATTCCAGTTGGATGCATTGGAGATGCCAATTTCTGTTGTTTTTTAATACATTAATTTTCTTAATTATACTCACTCATCCAGCACTTTTGCATAAAGTTGGTTGGGTAAACTTCCAAACATCTTTGCAAGTTACTCATGTGAGTGTGATGTAGTATCTTTAATCTTTAAGAAATGATATCTGTATAATCAATCATTTACATTTTTTTTTGATAATTTTATTTATCATATTCACATTATTTTTTACTTTATTTTTCTATTGTATTGATTTTTGTATTAATATCTCATTTTTTTTTGTAAATGATAGGACACATTAAAATGGTTATTTAAATGACACAACTCTTAATCTTTATTGTTTTTTTTTTTGGCTTTGATTCAAGCTTCTTAAAATATAACTCAAGAATCGCATGATCAGAAATTACGATTACTTAGAGCTCAGCTTATAAAGGAAATTCATCTAAAACAAAAATAATTACTTTTTTTTAAACAACAAAAATAATTATTAAAAGGCAAATTCTTAATTTTCCATCAATAAAAGATTGGTGAAAGTTTCTCTTATAAGTTAAACAAAATTATTCATTTGTCTTCTAATATTTATATTGAAAGATAAATAAATGATTTTAATTGACAAGTCACATGCTAATCTCTATCCATCTTTTATTGATGAGTAATGTAGTTGTTACATCGACTTCTATCAACAATTGATTGATTTTGGGAACCATAATATTCATCTCTTATATAATCTCATTCGAAGTTAGAAGGGTCTTTTTCAATTCCAATGTTTCATCCAGAAGTTAAGTCATGCATTTTTATTTTATCTTTATGGGAAATGTTAATCGGTGTTTTCGGGGCACTGGTTAATGAATCAAATTAGTAAACATTACATTTGAACTTGTGTTGTCAACTCCTCAAAAGCATAAAAAAAATGTTTATTTCCATTCTAAAATTTCCTTTTTTAGTTTCCTTAACGAGTGGTTCGAAGGCACCGGTTAACATGACCCTATTTTTATTATCAAACACCATCAGAATTCATAGAAGAATGTCAACTAATGATATTTGCCCTATATGCAATAATGCTATTGAAGACCATTTTCATGCTTTTCGGGACTCCTCTTTGGTTAAAAATGTTTGGATATGAATGCTTACCGTTTCTATTGTACGATTTTTTTGAACTCAATTAGACGGAGTGGTTGTGGATGAATCTAACTTGCTTTGCTATTGTTATGGATATTCATTGACCAGTGAACTTTGGTGCAGTGTTTGACCAATTTATTTTTCACCAAATTTTCATGTCTGAAATAAAAATATATCATCGTTCAATGAGGATGTCTTACAACATTGTCTCTAGCTACAACCTACTAAAGCCTCTACAAGAGCATACAAGTGAAAATAATTTTTTGAATTCTTGGAACTTTTCGATGCTTGGAGTCGTGGCTCTGAATACGAATTATTCATTTACTCTCAACGAGAGTTTAACATCTTGTGGAGGAGTGACTAGAGATGATTGTGGTAATTTTGTTTGTGTTATGTAGCAAAACTACATTTGTGTTCTGTCCTTGAAGCTGAGCTTTGGGGAATTTTTAATGGTTTGAAGTTGGATTGGAGTAGAGGGTTCAGGAAAATTTATGTTTTTGTAGATTTTGTAAATGCAATCACTCTTCTAAAAGATGGTTGCATTACTACCAACCCGCAACGAACATTGGTAGAGAATAGTTATCAGATTCATAACAATAATGGTGAAGTGAATTGGAAGCATATTTTCAGAGAGATTAATCAGGTTGCCGACGATCTTGTAAAGCATTGTTTGTCTTTGGACAACGGCATTAAGATTTTTAAGTTTTCACCATCTTTTATTTCTAATGTCTCATTGGTAGATGGTGTTGCTTTCCCCATAAGTTTCTAGTTTCTTTTTTGGTGCTTAGGTCCCTTTTATTAAAAAAAAAAATTAAAAATAAGAGACTAAATTATGCTACTTTAGCCAAAAGAATTCAAATAGAGGAATCATCATATATTTAAATATGTTACAAATAAGTAAGAAAAATGGGAAAAACAAAATGATCAATAATGATTGTCACTGCAATACATTGTGATTTCAAATACACCATAAAACTTGTAAGGCTTACACTCGATTGTAAGCAAATGATTTGCTGAAGAGACGACGAATGTATACCACTTGCAATAAGCTTGTACTCACAAATAAAATATACTCCAAGAGTGTGTAAAAGATAACACGTTTTCTGGTGCTCTCGTTTGCTACAGTTACAAAAAATTAATACATCAATTTATCATATACTCCTCTATCTAGATGCATGAGTTTGATAATTGTACACATGAATTCCATCACTAGTAAGTGAGAACAACTTACTATGTCTATGTCTAGTATCACGTGCTTTCAAGTACTTTTGTTCTGTAATAATAGATTCCAATGCTTCTCTCAACTCTGCAATCTTCACATTAATTGGATCAAAATGCTCTGTATCCAAAAGCAAAAATTAGTAAATGAAAACCTACTGGCTATTGGGTTAATACACACCTGAATACTAACACATACACTCGAGAGTGTTAGAATTGTAGAGAGAATAGAGAAAGAAAAAGAAAAAGTTAAATGTGAAAAGAGAGGGAATGTATGAATTTTGGTGTACGCAAGAACTTGTATTATTTCTTTAATTCAATACTAGTAATTATGCAACATGGTAATGGGCTTTTCATAGCATATATAGGCCCAATCCTATCTAACAAACTCATGTTCTGTTACTTGTATATCAAGTAACTTCTCTTATTTAATTGCATTGCAACAACTATTCTTAAAACTAACTAACCAAATACTCTAAGTCAATATTTGAATGTTATGAAAACATTTAAGTGTTACTTCTCATTGAATTATATGCAGTTATTTATGAGAAGTAACGCTTAAATACCAAGTCTAAGAAAGAGACAAATACTAGTTGGTAATATTACCACCAAGCACATCTCCCACACCCCCTTTGAAAATAACATTATTACTTATATTCCAAATGCTCAAGTGAAATTAACATGCCATAATTGATTCAAGTACACGTTGTAAAAAACAAATAAAAAAAATTCACTCAAGTACACAATATGGCAATTATAATATTCTAATTTCAACAACTTATATGATATTGTTTGTTCTCACTTTCTTGATCATTTTTCTGTATATAGCGGCCAAATCACCTTAATTTTATGGTTCAATAGCATAATATTTTAGAAGTTTGGTTTGATCTAACTCAATCATACAACACCGATTTGTAAGGTGAAAACTATCTTAAACACATATTCAGATCATATCTGATCTAGTGAAAATCTTCTCAACACATGATGAGACTAACCACATATATCCAATTAAATTAGAGAATTCAAAGCGAAAAGTCAAAAAACGTTTCTCCCCATCACAATTATTCAATTAGCCTATAGGATTATCAGCCAATATCCATTCGTGCAAGTTTAATTTAATTAAAGTCCAGTTAACTAACCATCTTTAGCTAAGTTATGCACATTTGGAATGTGGCCAACATGAACATAGAAGGACACAGTTTCTGGCGTAGAGATAGGATTGTGAAAGCAAAACTTGTAAATTCCACTATTTCTGGCTTTTAACTCAAACTTGTCCCCTGACGTTCCCTTCAAAGAGTGTACCACATTTCCTCCAGGAGATGTCACCTATAGATCATACATTCAATTAACCACAAATCACAAAATAAAATACTCATGTGTTGATATACTAATTGAAAAATAAATAAATTAAATATAAATAAAAAATCAAATATGAAATGTCACAAAATTTACATTACAAAGGCAAATTTTAAGATATAAGTGACTCGGGTTAGGTCTCAGAGAACAAGACTGAACCATTGGACCGGAGCAAAAGAGAGATAAGGAGGCTCTAGTTGTTCAGTCTTGTTCTATGAGGTCTGATCCGACTCACTTGTATCTCCAACGTTTGTCTTTGTAATAGTTTATCAAAATAAAAATAAAAATAATAATAATGAGGCCTAATGATTATGATCTTACC
>Ga0315914_1008864_pt1 | contig 13189 bp, 12 predicted proteins | sample MpolenodulesMG_FD_203920 | JGI IMG/M metagenome (GOLD analysis project Ga0315914, IMG submission 203920) | Medicago polymorpha root nodule microbial communities from Los Angeles, California, United States - elongated nodules | ecosystem: Host-associated > Plants > Roots > Nodule | place: USA...
TTCTTTTTCTGATTTAAGTTTTTTTTTGGGGATATTTTTCTAAGTTAAGTTTTTGTCTCCTAATTTTTCTTTTTTTTTAAATTTTTTTTTTGAAAAAAAATAAATGGTGTCTAATAGAAGTGGTTTGAGTCTGACCAAAAATTAAATAAATAATAAAGGTGGTTTGAGTAGTTTATACTTTATATTTTTTTTTTGTTATAGTTTATACTTTATATACTAGTACTACTTAACTAAATTAATTTTGTTTTGTTTTTTCATAAAAAAAATAATTAGAATAAACTACATGGTATCTAATAAAAGTGGTTTGAGTCTGACCAAAAATTAAATAAATAATAGAGGTGGTTTGAGTAGTTTATACTTTATATATTGTGCGATTAAATAGATTAATTTGTGTGAAAATAATATTTGCACGAGGCATTCTTTATCACGACTCTCAGTTATGTGTGTTTAGTTCTGGTTTGGTCGAGTTGGTGCATCATATTTCTATGGGTTGGTCCCGTTTTTGGTTCAGCTCAGCATCTTATTTGGCTTTGGCTTGACATTTCCTCTTTTGATCCTATTTGTGTGTTGGATCACTTTCTCCGGTTTGATCGGATGTGCGGTAACTCCAAATTTCTTCGATCAACTTTACATTTAATAATGTTTCCTTGTCCTTGGACGATTTGAAGAGAAATTAATAATCAAATTTTTAATAATAAGGAAGAATAATTACTGCAATTGTTGGATATGATTAAGCTTATCTCTTTTTTTGAGATTGAAAGCAAAAAAAAAGAAGTCACGTTTGTGTTTTGGTTATCACAATTGGTAGCTTAATACTCTAGTTTGTTGGGGTCTTGACATGTAATTTTTTGTTGCCTTGTTTGTTTGAACATTGTTACCTTATACTAAACTCTGGGTTAAAGTTTTTAACACTTCTTATGTTATTCATAACGCTTTTTTTGTGATAATATTCCATTTTTATTTGTTAAAAAAAATAAATATTTATTATAGAACAAAGACAATAGTGTATACAAATAAACCCAACTTATTAAAGTTTTGTTTTTGTCCCAAAGAGATTAGTGACAAAATTTACCCACTAAATAAATGTTTATTTCTAGTTCTGAATTAATAAAACATGTCTTTAAGTTGAAGCTACCATTGGTATCTTCATTTATACTATACGATTGGTGCATATACTTGTCACGTACAAACATCTTCTAACTTTGTGTTGAGAAGTGGAAAATCTTGGATTCGACTCGTCCAACATAATGAATTATCATAGTCTAGGACAAAGATTTCATTCGGACAAGGATCAAACCTTCAAACATTAAACTACTAGTATTATATATCTATACACACGAGTTTAACTACTTGTCCGGTTTAGATTAGCTTTTTCAAAACAATAATAATTTGATATATGTTAGGTGGGTGTTAATGCGTTATATTAATTTCAAACACATGAATTCAATTCTAAGAACAATAACAACAACGTTAATACCAAGAACAGTATCTGTCACCAAACTCATGGATTCTTCTTCCAACGTTACCACTGGTGGATCTCAGAAACTTCTTGCGTTGGCACAACATCTTCGTCTCTACAAGCCACCACCACCTTTTCCTGAAGATGTTTTGGAACAGAGCATTGAAGAGAGTGGTGGCAAAGTTGTTTCTCAATTGGGTTTTCCTGAATCAGCTACCATGATTCAAAATTCAGATAAATTTAGTCCTAAAAAAGCTGCTGTTTTGATTTGTTTGTTTGAAGGTGATGATGGGGATCTAAGGGTTATTCTCACTAAACGATCTTCCAAGCTTTCTACTCACTCAGGTATAGTTTTTTCAAATGTAGCATAATTTTGTATAAGATGTTTCAAATTCAATAGTTTATATTTTTATATCGTAAAAATTGTTTTTTTAGACAAATGTTAGCGGTTAATTTGTTTGAAGATAGATAAGTTGGACCTCCGTGACACTGACTGTGTCTGACACGAAGACATGCCTTATATGAGGAGTGTCTGAGCTTCATAGTTACATAGAAGTAGAACTTTTTTGTGTCCAAATCTATACTATTGGGTTAATGGTTTGGGGGCTGAAATTTGTTACTTTAGTTGTTGTGATTTTGGTTATTTGAATGTAGGGGAATGAATTGAGGGTTGTGGTGTGTGTGTTTTATATGTAGGTGAAGTGGCATTGCCTGGTGGGAAAGCGGAGGAAGGGGATAAGGATGACGCGGACACTGCAAAAAGAGAGGCAGAGGAGGAAATTGGGTTGGACCCTGAACTTGTCAATGTTGTTACTGTTCTTGAACCATTCTTGTCTAAGGTATCTGTTCTATTTAAAAATTCACTAACTGAACTGAAGTTATTTAGTGGTGATTGTCTAAGGTATCTATTTTGTATAACACTTAACTAACTGAACTGAAGTTATTAGTATTTAAGTATCTATGTGTAATTGAGTATTCTTCACTTTTGTAGTGTTAATTTTGCTATAAACTTTGCACCTTTATGAAAATTATGTCTGTGATTGATTAGTAGGTTCATGAAATACTTCTGTGCCGGTACATGTTAACTTTTCAGACAATGTGTGCTCTGAGTCTGAGAAGATTGGAGATGGAGGGTTATAATTTCTGAAATGATAATTTGATAGAACATACTCTTAAATGAAAATAAATTCACTCTTGAATATTGCCGGTGCGTTACTTCTAAATTTTGAATAAGCCCAAATTCATTGTCCACAAAAATGAAGGGCTGCTGAGGCACTGATGGTATCGTTGATAAACCTTGTTGTGATTGTTGTCTTGGATGCAAATTGTTTCATAAACTGTACATGTATGTATATGAAGTAATACGGTGGCCATTTGGGGAATGGGTTTGACCTAAAGAATCAGATACATACCCTTTGTTAAAATGGTTTATAAATCAGAGTTCTATCATGTTTATTGTTTTCAGGAATTTGAACCAGATATGAACAAACGTGTCTTCACCGTCCATGTTCATGGTTGTACGTAATAAGAAATGTTGCATTCAATGGTTTGTTTCAGCCATTAAAGAAAATTGCTGAAACGCCATTGCTCGTGCCACCAATTGTAGAAGTCATGTATCCATTGCAGGTCATTAAACTGTGCATTGTGTAATGAATCCACAATATCGAACTTATGTTTTAAGCTGGATAGAGGTGATGTTTTGATAATGTATTTTGCACATAGAAACTAGCAGTAGAGATTAATGTATTGCTCAGAATAAACAGGCATAACAGTGTTCAAAATAACAACACTCCATACATTTAGGACAGCATAACAGCACTACTGACTGTTCAAACTTCAAAATACGTTCTTATCAGCAACGATTGGTGTGATGAATTAATTTGAGAGAATTGTTGGAAATTAAATTGTTGGATAATGGCCACAGATTCAAAACTTTATGCATTCTATATTTTAAAAAGTGGCGTATATGTGGATACAAGTATGATCATTTCAGAAGTCGGTCTGCTGTCACTGGTTATAAATTTGTATTATTGGCAATGATTTTACATTCCCTGTTGGATAGTTTTCACACCTTTTTTGTTATATTCCTCATCTGTTTCGGCCTTCAGGTTGAAAGTGTTCAATGGGGAACTTTACCAGTACTTCGGATTGAAAGTCTTCAATGAGGAAATTTTACCAGTACTCCGTCTCACCTATCATTGTTTCTTTTACAGCACCTCCTAAGAGTAGTTCCTGTCATTGGCATACTTCATGATAAGAAAGCATTCAAACCTGTTCTGAATCCTGCAGAAGTGGAATCAGTATTTGACGCACCTTTAGAAATGTTTATCAAGGTACCATGCTTAGTTTTATTTTTATCTCAAGTCATCTTCATTTTTCATATTCATCTTCAAGTTATCTGAAGTGATTGCTTTAAGCAGGATGAAAGTCGGACTCAGGAGGAGAGAGAGTGGATGGGAGAGAAGTATTTGATACATTTTTTTGACTATATTGACACTGAGCAGAAAAAATATCTCATATGGGGATTGACTGCCGGAATTTTGATCAGGGCTGCATCAATTGTGTACAAACGGCCACCGGCTTTCATAGAGCAGAATCCCAAATTCAAGGTTCCCCAGGTTGTAAGCCAGGATAGTTCAATGACTTGACGTCGATATCTATTTGTATCATATTGTCCGCAATATATATGTTCTTTTCTTCATCCTACAATAATATATATTCGTCACCAATATAATTTATATCTCCTGAAAGAAAGGAAGAGGATGCTGTCCATCACTTGGAATTCATATATTTGCTCACCTTGTGTTTGGATATCTAATGATAGGTAGAATTGATCAAATGAAAAGGGATGTGAAAAAATTTCAGACTAATTTTGGGATCTGGAATAATAAAATGTTGTAAAGGCTTTGCTCTAGTGGATGCAATGATAAGGAGATGGTCTTGGATTGTTCATATCATTTTTAATCCATAGATGTGATTTAAGATGTTGACATTTATTTTTTTGACAGAATGACATCTTTCTTTGTTTTTAAGGATTTTATTCAATGAAATTTCTATTTTATTTAAGTTTATGTATCATTTGTTAGTATCTTTTAGTTATAACTTATAACTGCTCTTGAGTGTCTTATGAGTTATGCCATCCAAACACAAGACAGCACTATTATCAATTGAGTATAGTACATTGTGAGTTTTGAGTTGAATAGACTTGTCTCTGCAACACATGTCATCTTATACGAAGCTGTTGGCAAGTTTTTGTAAAGATAAAACTTGCACAGTTTATTTGTAAAAAAAAAAAAAAACGACAGTTCTACAAAAACTGTTGTGCTGTTTCCCCTCAAATGGGGGAGAGAATTGGTTATTTGAATATTGTTACTGATAAATAAATAGGCATCCTAGTCCCATCCAAATCTAAAACAAAAACAACACAACTAAAACCAACATCTACAAAAGTTTTGTCCTTATTGTAAATTACAAATATCTGCATATTTGTTGATATGCGCCACACGACAGTACTTGGTGAAAGTTAGAGTGGCATGGGCAGGGGGAATGTAAGCATGTCATGTGCATGAATATCTTGTCAGATAATGATTTTAGTGAAGCTTCATTTCATTCAAAATGCGTAAGGGACAATATCAACATTTCAACAATATACAAAGTACAAACTGTATTTGCCAAGCTAATGAATGAACCAAGTTTATAATAAACTGTTCATTGTTGATTGTCAAGTTCTTTTTAAGGCCTCTCAAGCTCATGCATTTCCTCATCACACTATCTTACCCTGGCAGACTAAACACACAGAAGAAACTAAAAAAGAGCCAAGCTTCGAATTTCAGAATCTTGATGTGATACATACCAGAGAAGACTGACCAAGTCATACCATGTTCAGGTGAATACCTCATAAAATTTCTCGATGACAAGTAAACCTGAGTCTATAGACTCCAACGGATCCTTTCGAAGACGGTGTCTCAAACAGTTAGGAATGACAGTAGCGATATCCTCTGCACTTACTTTGTCTATTCCCTTGAGGGCAGCAAGAGCTTTTGCAGCTCTATTCGTTACAATGTCACCTCTTAATCCATCCACATTCAACTCTGCACAAACCTTGGAAATTTTCACCTTGAGTTCATGATCTATTTGAACAGAAGCAAGAAAACTCCTTGCTGCGGTAATTTGTTGCTGGAGCTTTTCCTGCTCAGCTTTGTAAGAATCTCGAAACTCCTTCGGATTTTTGTCGAAATGAGCTCTCTCCTCTACAATTTTAACCCTTAGCTCAGCATCCCTCACAGTCCCCACTTGAGCATGCATTCCAAACCTATCTAACAGTTGTGGCCTGAGTTCCCCCTCTTCAGGATTTCCCGAACCAATTAGAATGAACCGTGCAGGATGTGCGATTGAAATACCTTCCCTCTCCACTGTGTTCCAACCCGATGCAGCAGAATCCAACAAGACATCAACTAAGTGATCATCCAAGAGATTAACTTCATCCACATAGAGAATTCCCCTATTAGCTTTAGCCAGAAGACCAGGCTCAAACGCCTTCACACCCTCAGTTAAAGCTTTTTCAATATCAATTGTTCCACACACTCTATCTTCTGTAGCTCCCAATGGCAAATCCACCATGTTAATTTTGGAAAACACAACCTCAAGCTGCTCTCCTTTCAACACACGCTCTCTCACTTCAATACCCATGAATTCCGGATCTTCCGGATCTGAATTATATGGGTCGCCGGCAACAACCTTGATTTCAGGAAGCAAATCAACCAATGACCTAACAGTCGTAGATTTCCCTGTTCCCCTATCCCCCATGATCATTACACCTCCGATCTTGGGATCAATCACATTTAGAAGAAGGCAAAGCTTCATCTCATCCTGTCCAACTATAGCAGAAAATGGGTACACCGGCCTTTGGCTTTCTTTATAAGCAATCCTCTGAGTCTGAATATGCTAAGTTTACAGAGTTGAGATGTTACCAATCAGACAAAAAAAATACAGAAACTGCAAAAATGGCAATGTAGAAAACAGAATATAAAAAACTGACAAGGTTTAAACCTTCAAGGTATGTGTGCCTTTGTAGCAAGGCCCTTCCAATTGACGGGTGTCTGGTGTCCAACACGGACATTACACGGACACATAATTACACTCAATTAATTCATTTTCTTAAATTCTAACTAGTATTGACTCGTCACAGTGGCGTGTCCGGTGTCCGTGTTTGTACTCTATGTCTCGGTATCAGTAGTTCATAGATTTGTACACTACAATTTAAGCCTGAACATATTTTTCATTTGACATTTCATCACTATCAAATTCCACACTAGTTATGTAAGTGCAGTAGATACAAAAACCCTCATGGTCCAATAATTATGTCTTCAATTCAATCTATGATTTGCTAAAATTAGTGACAACAGTTCAATGAACTAGAAAACATGATTTTTTTTTCAAAAATCTAGCTACAAAAATGGAAGATCCCTCACCTACCTGTTGAGTAGAGTTAACATCAGTGGCAACACTCAAAACTGAAAACTGAGACTTTCCCTTAACGCCATGAAGTCCAATTCCACCACAAAATTTGCACCCAAATAATTTCCCTGCAAAGCCACAACCATTAAACATCATTGACAATTACAGTGTCAGAAAAACCCACTTTCCATTTCCATTTAAAACTCCTCAAGATCACAAAGTTCATAGCTTTGGCCCAAATAAATACCAGATATGAAATGGGTTGTGATGAAAGTGAAGTTTGTAAGAGGGTTTACCTTTGGTTAGGGGGAGAGAATGAATGGAAGGGGAAGAGTGGCGTCGTGAAGACAGTACTGCAATTGAAGAAGTTCTCAATGTTGATGCCATAACTTGTATGCTGTAGCTGCAACTTCTTCCTTGTGTTGTGTTTTTTCTTCACATTCAAAATCACTCAGAAGCTTGATGGTATGTGACAAAGAGCAGAAGACACATATTTCAATTTTTTTTTTTTGTCAAATAGCGTCCAGTGGCCACAGAAATTCACCTTAAAAGTGAATAAGTGGGGTGTCTGGGGTTCGAACCCCAGCCCCTACATATGCATTATCGTTTACCAAGTGACAAAGCTCACGGGGACACAAATTTCAATATTTCAGTCATGTACAAATAATTTATGAAATATATAATCATTTAAGTTATTAAAAAGTAATATATTCAATATTTTTTCGGGTTACCATGAATTAATATCAATATTATATTCTTTACAATATTTCCATGATCTATTTGTCAAAAAATATTTCCATGATCTATCTATTTTTTCTTTAGGGGCGATCTATCTATTTTATTTAGTTAATGTTCTTGGATGAAAAATTTCTTAGTTGAGGATTCTTTTATTGTCTTTGGAATGAAGAAAGAAAAAAAAACTCATTTATCTCCCAGTGCTATTTTTTTTTAGTAGAAATTGCCAATCGGTACTATGGAGTTTACAACACTCACATAGAGTGTGCACCAATCATTTGCACTAGATTTTTCTTGTATCTCCTTGTTAAGGTTTAAAGTATTAATATTAAATTATTGGTTAATCCATTGGCATGATTATAAATATATTGAAAATTATAAAGGCTTTGTTTAGTGTGGCCAACAAAATTAGTATTGTAACATACACAAATTTGTTTTATGCCTCTAGATTAATAAGTCACGTCATATCACATTTGATTCAAAGGTAAGACTTATTAATCCAATGGTATAAACAAGTTTATGCATGACACAAGACTTGTTTCATTTTTACATCATCACCATATAATTGGTCATAAACAATACTAATTGTCACCGGAGTTATAAAACTAACAAAATGAAGCTAGTGGTGCCTCTTTATTAGTCTCCTCTCACCGATGCAGCTTTGTTCTTAGGGGTCACAGTCACTAAAGCATATACACTTAGATTAGACATGTCTCCGTGTCGAACAAACGTTGGCATTCAACATTGACACAATTCCAACACATATGATTACATTAAATCATGTAATTTTCTCAAAATATTATCAGCATTTGGCGCCAATGTGTCGGTGTTTGTCTCGTGTCCATGCTTCATAAGCCATGGTGCACATAACCTTCCCAGTCCTTAAGTTAGAAAACCCAACATCTCAATGGCCTATGGTTTAAAATTTATCGTGTTCAAGAAATCTCCTAGACCGAGTCACAAAGTAGTAGTTCTATTTCCATTTAGGAAGCGTTACATATTAATGAATAGTGATTGGTGACTAGAAGGACAAACCAGCAAATGGATCAGCATAAATCCCAACTTCAGCTAAATCAAAATCGATTAATCATCAACATTTGCCAACAGGCTTAAAAACACAGGGACCCATATATATTCCATACAGATTCTTCCTACAAAATTCAAAAGGTAAGCTATGAAGATTCTAGCACCCAAACTTGTGTCCTCAATAATTAGGTTTTTGAACCTCTAGAGTTCATGTCAAACTGAAAGACACGAGTCCCAAGTTGTTATCATTTATGTTTTTATGTTGTGATCAGAAGATATACTAGGCCTTTCAGGTATTCAACAATCTCCGATCCACCAAGCTTAGAACTTCCATATACTCTATCGACAAATGTGATTGGAACCTGTACACACGTGAAACTGAAGTAAGCTACAAAGTGAATAAGCTCGAACAGGGTAATTACATAGAACTCTAAGCCATCTACGTGACAAGTATTTGGGAAGGAAATGAATATGTAGCAGACACAATAAAGAGAAAAAGAAAAGCTAAACCAACAAGCATTCAGATCCTCTTCTTGAATATATGCAAAAATATATTTAAATATTAAGATTTAGAGAATCATATTTTATCTAATCATCAAATGCGTCAAAACTTCTCCATAACTAACAGTAGAAAGAATCGGGACAATCCTGGAATAATTTCCATGTTTAGCGATGATAATTTCGGACGGTTTGCAAAGCACAAGACGGTATGTGTATGACTGCCATTCAAATTGGCAACATTAATATCAAATGCATCTTTGAGAATGATTATATGTCATACAAATTTCAATTTATCAGCGACCTACAGAAGACCAATAGCCTATCAATATATGGAATAGAATGTCTGCATGGATAAGTACATGGCTGATTGCCTTTACAAAAAAACACATGCTGATAACCTCAACGGACAAATTACATACATACGATCAATTGTAACTTAATAAGGAAATTTCATAGTCAACTGAAGCCACGGGATTAGGGTGTATATGCATTGGTGAAACATTTCTATAATCCACCAGCAGTTATCTGTAAAGTGTAATCAATTATAAATCCTATGGTATTAAAAAGGATGTGCCATCATTCAGTTCACAAGTTTTATGAATAAAAGGTACATGTTAGATATTGGATAAAGAAAATTATGATAGATATTGTTAATTATTTGCTTTTAGGACTGCATTATGTGGCTTTTCTTCATGTTTATTTTATTTTGTATCAGTTATTTTCAGTCAATTAGTGGTTCCTACATTTTAGGAGCAAGTAGTTGTTACTTGCTGAAGAGTTGGCAACGTGTGTTGTTTAGTTTGTTTTTTAAATTACTTAAGTGTACTGCTTCTGCCATAATGAAAAACTGAATTCCTATTCCTACTCAACTTGCAACTTCCTTTTCTATTCTTCTATGTTTTTCATCTTTCAGTCATAAAACCAACAAATTGGTATCAGAGCTATCATCTTACGGGACCTGTGAAAATGGAAACTGAAACAAATTTCTCACACGTTGCTCCTCCAATCTTTGATGGGGAGAACAATGACCTTTGGGCAGTAAGAATGGAGTCTTACCTAGAGGCTTTGGATCTTTGGGAGGCCGTGGAAGAGGATTATGAAGTTCCTCTGCTGCCAAATAATCCTACCATGGCTCAGTTAAAATATCACAAGGAGAGAAAAACTCGGAAGGCAAAGGCAAAATCTGTTCTTTTTTCTGGTGTTTCACAAACTATTTTCACCAGAATTATGACCCTCAACAGCAAAAGAAATCTGGGATTATTTGAAGGAAGAATACACGGGGGATGAGAGGATTCAAGGCATGCAAGTGCTGAACTTGATGAGGGAATTTGAATTGCAGAAAATGAAAGAGTCTGAGACAATCAAAGATTACTCTGACAGATTGCTATCCATTGCAAACAAGGTTAGGTTACTTGGCACTCAATTTGCTGATTCCAGAATCGTTGAAAAAATTCTGGTTACAGTGCCCGAGAGATATGAAGCATCAATAACCACCTTGGAGAACACAAAAGATTTGTCTAAGATCACCTTAGCAGCAGTTTTACATGCCTTGCAGGCTCAAGAGCATCGAAGGCTCATGAGGCAAGATCAAGTGGTTGAAGGTGCTTTACCAGCCAAACATCATGCAGGTGGAAGTACTACAAACAACCAAAGCAAAGATAAGGGGAAAAGGAAAAATTTTCACCTCAGCGGCAGTTTTACATGCCTTGCAGGCTCAAGAGCAACGAAGGCTCATGAGGCCAGATCAAGTGGTTGAAGGTGCTTTACCAGCCAAACATCATGCAGGTGGAAGTACTACAAACAACCAAAGAAAAGATAAGGGGAAAAGGAAAAAATTTCCGCCTTGTGAGCACTGTGGAAAATTGGGACATCCGCCATTCAGATGTTGGAGAAGACCAGATGCAAAATGCAACAAATGCAATCAACTTGGGCATGAAGCAGTGATATGCAAAGGCAAGTCTCAACAAATTGAAGTCAATGCCCCAACTTGTAGAGCAAGACGAAGAAGATCGAATGTTTACAGCATCATGTTTTTCAACGAAGAGTGGCTCAGAATGTTGGTTGATTGATAGTGGCATTACAAACCATATGACATATGACAAAACTCTTTTCAAGGATTTACGGCCTACTAAAGTTTCAAAGGTCAGAATTGGGAATGGTAGTTATATTCCTGCAAAAGGAAAAGGAACCATCCTAATTTCAACAACTTCAGGTATAAAAACAATCTCGGATGTTCTTTATGTACCTGATATTGACCAAAATTTGCTTAGTGTGGGTCAGTTGTTAGAAAAGGGATTTAAAGTAATTTTTTAAAATAAGCATTGTGTTATCTTTGACACTACTGGTCGGGAGATGTTAAAGATTAAAATGAGGCTTAAAAGCTTCTCATTTGATCCAACTGAGGAGGAGCAAACAGCCTATGTCAGCTATGTTAGTTCGACAGAACTTTGGCACAAGCGACTTGGTCATTGTCATATTCAAAGAATGTTGAACATGGAAAAGAAAGATATGACAAGAGGTCTACCGGTATTGTCCAATCATTTGCCAAATTGCAATGCTTGTCAATTTGGTAAACAACACAGATTACCATTTCCCAAAACAACTTGGAGAGCCTCTCAAAAATTGCAACTCATTCACACCGATGTGGCAGGACCTCAAAGAACACCACCATTACAAGGTAGTCTCTACTTCATTCTATTCATAGATGATTTTACAAGAATGTGCTGGATTTTTTTTCTTGAAATTCAAGCATGAAGTGGCTGGAGTATTTGTAAAGTTCAAAAAAATGGTGGAAAATCAAAGCGGTTGCAAGATTCAATTTTTGAGGTCTGATAATGGCAAGGAGTATACATCAACACAATTCAATTTGTTTTGTGAAGAAGCTGGAATTGAACATCAACTCACAACACCATATACGCCACAACAAAATGGAGTTAGTGAAAGGAGAAATAGATATGTAATGGAGATGGCTAGATGTATGTTGCATGAGAAGGAGATGCCTAAACATTTTTGGGCTGAAGCAGCAAACACAACAGTCTTTCTTCAAAACCGACTTCCTTCGAAGGCTTTGAAAGATAAAACTCCTTTTGAAGCTTGGTATGGGTATAAGCCTTCACTATCCTTTCTTAAAGTGTTTGGCTATGTTTGTTTTGCACATGTTCCACAGGTTAAGCGTGACAAACTTGACAAGAAATCAATTCCGGGCATCTTTGTGGGCTATAGTTCAGTTTCAACAGCCTACAAAGTGTATCATCCTCAAAGTGGAAAGGTGACTGTCTCTAGAGATGTGCATTTTAATGAAGATCAACAATGGGACTGGAAGAATCCGCAAAGAACAATTGGATCTTTGAACAATATTGAAAATGATCATCTTGAAAAGCAAACAACAGAGTTGTGTGAGAATGAATTAGAAGATGATCCTCCCATTAGAGGCACAAGGCTGCTGTCCGACATATATCAAAGGTGCAATGTAGCAATATGTGAACCTGCATGTTGTGAGAAAGCATTAAAAGATCTAAAGTGGAAAAATGCAATGGAGGAGGAGATGTCAATGATTCAGAAAAACAAGACATGGGAACTAGTTGACAGGCCTGAAGATAGAAAAATCATTGGAGTTAAATGGGTTTTTAGAACAAAACTAAATGCAGATTGCTCAATCAATAAATACAAGGCCAGACTTTTAGTTAAAGGGTATGCACAAATTTTTGGTGTTGATTATTCTGACACTTTTGCACCTGTGTCAAGATTGGATACAATTAGATTGGTGTTGGCAGTTGCTGCTCAAAAGGGCTGGAAAGTCTTTCAGTTAGATGTCAAATCAGCCTTTCTAAATGGAGTTTTACAGGAAGAAATATATGTGGAGCAGCCTGAGGGATTCGTGGTGCAAGGTAAAGAAGATAAAGTTTATCTACTCAAAAAGGCCCTTTATGGCTTAAAACAAGCACCAAGAGCTTGGTACAGTAGGATAAATGATCATCTGTTGAACATAGGCTTTGAGAAGAGCTTATCCGT
>Ga0315914_1008865_pt1 | contig 13189 bp, 8 predicted proteins | sample MpolenodulesMG_FD_203920 | JGI IMG/M metagenome (GOLD analysis project Ga0315914, IMG submission 203920) | Medicago polymorpha root nodule microbial communities from Los Angeles, California, United States - elongated nodules | ecosystem: Host-associated > Plants > Roots > Nodule | place: USA...
AGTCGTTTGAAGCTTTGTTGAAAATCACCAATGATCTTTTGTCTAATATGGTTATTGTCCTATGAAGGATCAATTTCAAATGCATTCCTAGTTTGAAGGAACATTTCTGCAGGCAGAGCTGTTATTCTTGTCTTGTTGCAGAGACACGAACATAGTAGTGGAGGAAGTGGTTGTACAGTTAGTACAATTGTCCTTTGTCAACGCTCTTGATAGAACAAGCATCCAATGCTTTCAAATTCTTTCACAAAGGCCGTTGTCACACTTTTCTAGTCTTCTACAATGCTGGACGAGATTAAATCCATTACCCAGCCTTTGAAGCTTTAAGTCTCTCATCTCTTGATGAACTTCAGCTTCTGGTGATCTTGCTTCTGAGGAGATGCTTCTGATGAACTTGCTTCTGATGACGTCATCACTTCAGGAGCACTTATACTTCAGATGCACTTTTCTTCATATGCTTCAAGCTTCCTTTTTGTTGATTCCTTTGCTCTCTTTTGTTCTTCCTGAACCTTATAAGATATCAAATTTTTTTCTATGGTCTTGTACACTTGAACAAATATTAGCATATCCAATTGACAATTTTTAATACCTTGTTATCATTAAAACTCTAAAGGGTAATGTTAAGCACATTTTGTTCCAACAAACATTCCTGCTTCCTGGTTGTCAGAGGCTGCTATGATGATGAGTTGTCGCAGAGGTACCATTCCTTTTGTTTATTTGGAGTTGCCTATAGGAGGTGATTCTAGAAAAATCTCTTTTTGGAAACCTGTTGTTGATCGCATTGTCTCGCGCTTGTCGTCGTGGAACCATAAGTTTCTATCTTTCGGTGGTCGTTTGGTCCTTCTGAAATCTGTCATGTCCTCACTGCCAGTCTACTTTCTTTCCTTTTTCAAAGCCCCTGCATGTATAATTTCTTCTATTGAATCTGTTTTTTTAAAAAAAAAATTGGGGGGGAGGTGAGGATTTTAGGAAAATTGCTTGGATAAATTGGGAGTCAATTTGTACTCCAAAGGAGAAAGGAGGGTTGGGGGTTAAGAGGTTGGATGCTTTTAATATATCTTTAATGGGTAAATGGTGTTGGAGGATGATGGTTGACAAAGAGGGATTGTGGTACCATGTTTTAAAAGCTCGTTATGGTGAGGAGGGGGGTCGGTTGAAAGAGGGAGATAGCCATAGTTTGGCTTGGTGGCGGTCTTTGTGTAGGATCCGTGAATGGGTTGGTGAGGGAGTTGGTAGGTGGTTTGATAGTAATATTCAGAGGGTAGTGGGAGATGGGAGGGGTACTTATTTCTGGCATGACATTGGGTTGGGGAAATTCCTTTGAAAATTAAATTTCCCCGCCCTTTTGACTTGTCTGTAGACAAGGAGTTCTCGGTGGAGAAGATGTGGAGGGTTTTAGGGGCAGTTGAAGGGAGGGAGAGTTTGTGGCACTGATGTTTGTTTGCTTGAGAGGAGGAGAGCGTGAGGGAGTGTTTTGTGTTACTCCATAACTTTGTTTTTTAGGAAAATGTAGAGGACACTTGGACGTGGCTATTAGATCCTACGCATGGATATTCGGTTCGGGGGGCTTACCGCTTCCTTACTACCACAACTGATTTGGGGGATAGGCACCAGGTTGTCGACATTTGGCATCAGCAGATTCCTTCTAGGGTGTCGGTGTTTGTGTGGCGCCTTCTTTGCAATAGACTTCTAACTAAGGATAATTTGGTTCGACGGATGGTCATTTCTCATGAAGACGCGGCTTGCGTGTCTGGTTGTGGGAGTCAAGAGACAGCAAATCATTTATTTTTGGGATGTGACATCTTTGGGTCACTTTGGTCTCAGGTTTGGCTTTGGCTGGGTATTTCTTCAGTTTCACATGGTGACATTATTCAACATTTCACACAATTTATTAAAATGCCTGGTTTGCATAAATCTACACATATGTTTTTCAGAATTATTTGGTTTACCACGGTATGAGTTCTTTGGAAGGAGAGGAATGACCGTGTGTTTAATAACACGGCTTCGACACCTTTTATCCTCATCGAAAAGGTTAAACTGACATCTTTTTTATGGTAAAAGTCCAAACGGGCAACTTTTATGTATAGCTATCATGACTGGTGGAAGAAACCGCTCCATTGTATGAGCGTCCACTTGTAATTTTTGTCTGTTTGTATATTTCGACGGTGCTTTGCTATGGCTTTTTGCACGCCTTGTGCGGGGATAACTGCAGTTGTTTTTATAGACACCATTTTTGTTTGTTGAAAAAAAAAGTTCAATGAAAAATTAAAAGTTAAATCACAAGGTATTTCATAATACTCTATTACATATGTTAGAGAATTTCTGGATTTTGATACATTAATTTATGCACTTTTATATTTTTTCTTTGTTTGCAAATAAAAGCGATCTCAGTTCACGTACGTGTTGTTTAAAGTTTTGATTTTGGATTCATGTGAACTAAATTCACATCCTACATTATTAAGATTTACATACACTTACATTATATTTCATATAAAATGAGTTTATATAGATTCACAAAAATGTATACTAGGTTTACGTAAACTTTCGTGAACTAAGTTCACATATTCCTATTTTATTTAAGTTTACGTATGTTTAGAAGCTTACACGAATTGAGTTTGTAATTCACCCCAAGAACGAAAATCTAGAAAACCAAAACTTGCTAAAAAACAATAAGTACTACTTTCCTGCTCAAAATCAAACACAAAATCAAAATAATAACAAACAATCAACAAAAAGAAGTATCAAATGGCATAACACCATAGTCTTGAACTCATGGTCTTGTGAAAATTCAACACAAGTTTAAAGAGGAGAACCAAATCTGTGTTACCTAAAGCCCTTTTCTAGGAAATTTAATTTAATTTCAATTTAAGGAATATTTTAGTTATTTCAAGATATAACCAGATTTTAAGGGATGGTACTAGAAAAAAAAATATTAATTAATTTTTTTTAAAGTAATTTTTAAGTCGTACTAATAAAATTAAATATTAATATGTGACTTAAAATTGTGGGACTCAATATGAGTTTATGACATACACTTTTAAAAAAAAATAAAAATAGATTCAAGTATAAGACCAAAGATGTAATAATATAAAGTAGACGTGAGTATTTTACAATTGTCCAACATATTTGGTATCTTGTCAACAAAGGAATACAGTTGGATACCGACATCCAACATACATTAAGGTTTTTTTTCTTTCAAAACGTCTAATCAAATTTAACTATTTAGACATGTTGTAATATTATTTTCAAAAATATTTCTAAATCATTAAATTGATAAGACTATTGTTAGACAAGAGTTAAGAAAATGATGCTCCTGAATTGGCACGTGTTTTATAATCGGCAATAGCTAGGGAGAGATGGGAATAAATAGTATGTGATCTTGTAGAACATGTTAAATATGTCGAAAATGATTCTTAGATATGAGAATCAAGCCATGTTATGTGTTACAATGATATACTAACCCTTAAGGTTGGGATCAGACTCATGATCTTGGTTTGGATATTTTTTAATTCTTTTATGAATTATCGTTGGTCCTCTTTCATTTTTTTAATAGGTTATTTTTATAAAAAATAATCCCATTTGAAACACCAAATATCCCAATTTATCGTCTTTTCCTTTATCAATCGATATTACAAATTAAATTTTTAAATGTATGTTTGATGAGTTTTCCCACCGCCACTTCACCGTTTAATGTGATTTCAACATGGAAATTAAAAGTTACAAAGTGCTTTAAATCAATATGCACGTCTACCATGCTTCCACCGCGAGACCAAATATATAAAAGAGTTGGGTCAGTTCAAGGATGCTGCCACTAAAGTAAGTGTTTTAAGTATTGTACTGTTTAGACCTCATATATACTTACTAGGCGTCCAAAACTATTTTCAATTTAAATATATTTTCGTAAGTTAAATTCTTGAAATATTTTTGGACCTAATTTTGATATTTGGTAGTTAAATGGAGAGATGTAGATTTATAGTTCATGTTGCAAGTTTGATTCCAAACATAGTTATTTTATTAGTTATACGTATCTGATTTTATTTTTTATCCATATGATGTAAGGTGGGAAAAATATTAAGACAGGTTGTGTGTAACCAGGATATTTGAAAGTAAAAAATAATTTATATTTGTGTTACAATTTCATATTACTTTGCTATTTCAAGTATTAACAATCGGTAAATAATGTTTATATTAAATATTACTTTCAACATATGTTTTTCATTAAACAAAATTTTTGTTTAAAAATGATCGATCTTGCACTAATGGGGTTAAGTCTGACGAAAGGAGTTAGACTCTCACAATCTAATGAATCAATGTTCAAACTCTCTCTCTCTCTCTCTATATATATATATATATATATATATATATTGACAAAAATATACGATATACACTCATTCAAATTGATAAAGTACATCAATGCAATACAAATTCAAAATCGCTAAATACAAAAACGATGAATCTACGAGCAAACTCACATCATCTATTTTAATAGCATAAAACAACATAGTACATACGACTATAATCAAGTCTTAAGAATACTCTTATATTTGGATTTGCAATGTTGACGACGACAATGTCATTGATTGGATCTACACTTGATCGAAGCTAATCTTTCAACTTGAATCAAATAAACACTGCAGTAAGAAGAGAAATAAAAAACACTACACATAGACGAGAAATCAAAACAAACCGAATCGTTTTAAGACGATGGAATCACAAAAATAAACTAAAGAATATTGAAAATATGCAAAAATCACTAATTTAACTATAAGAAAAGAAAAACGATATGGAGGAGTGATTTCATGTCAAAATTAACATAACCTACCCCTCTTGGATAGATCAAGACGAGAAAAAGTGGTGACAGAACGTTCTAAAAGAAATCAAGAGAGAAAAAGAGAGAGGTTATATTATAATATTCAACATGCGTCAAATAAAATTACATATTTATGTTCTTCATTTTCATATTTCTGTGAACACATTTAAAAGCATAAACTTAAAATCCATTTTAGATCTATAAATACATTAGACAACCCTAAAAGAGTTAAACCCCCGTAATTAATAAGTAAAATTAACCTAGCCAGAAACAACAAAGTACTACCTCCAAAAGCTAAAAACATGACTGAAAAAAGCAACAAGTGAAAAAGTATGCATTTGTGGTGGTAAATATACTTTAGCCACCATCACAAGGTAGTGGTGGCACCCCGGAATAAATGGGGGTGGTGTTGTCCCCACAAACCACAAGCAACCACGTGAAGTTTTCCTTCCTGAGGTGATCTAGGGCATAATGTGGGGTCCACAAAAGGGACCACCTTGTACTGTCGGTTACACCTACCGGACAAATGGGAAGAGTCGTATGTTGCAGTTGCTCTCTCACTTTTTAGAGGTGGACTTGTGAGTGAAACTGTGATGTGTCTTATAAGCCACCGTTCATATCTCTTGCTTTCCATTTTGAGTAAAATCACGTTGTTGGATACATATTTTTTTTTTGGACTCAATTTGTACTCTATTTTCTTCTAGAACAAAGTTGGTGTAATGCAACCTTGCAATATATAATGAGCTTAGTTTGTATGTACAGTGGATAAAAAATGGGAAGTCATACTTTCCAAATGCTGCTTCCTTTTAGAATAATAAAGAAAGTAGTTTAAGTTGAAAAGTCGTATTCTCGATACATTTTTTTTCAAACTAGGTTTTTTTTTTCTTTCTTGATAAATAGAAGAAATGACAATAATCATTATAAATTCCACACACAAGTAAATAAACTGAGGTTTCAACTCTGAGCTGAAGTTTTCACTCTGGTTAAGACATCCGCCTTTGGGACTTTTTAAATCGAGTGTAAAAGTAAGGTATTTTTGTGTTTAATTGGAGGGTTAATGTAATTTATTTAAAAAAATAGAAAAATGCTTGACAAAAAAACCAAAGCAATCATTTGTAATAAATTAAAGGGTTAAATATGTTTTTGGTCCCTATAAAATTGAAACCTTTTAAGTTTAGTCCTGACTTAATTTTAATAGTTCTTTTAGTTCCTAAAATAAATTTTTGCACCAAGAATTAGTCGCTCCTCAATCCAAATTTGATTAATTTATGCTTAAACTCTTGAGTTTTTGAACAATTTTTTGCAGACGTGTTAAGAATATTACTAAAAGTTCCTCTGCAACAAATTCTCGCAAAATTTGACTTCTACGTCCAGATTTTGTTAATTTTATCTTTAACTTTTGTCGTTTTAAAAAATTCATATTTAATTCGTTTTATGTTAAAAAATTCTAAATTTTAGTAAATGAACCTTTCATAGTGTTCTAAACTTGTCTCAAAAAAATTGTTCAAAAATTTAAGAGTTTAAGGATAATTAAACAAACTTTGTTGCAACAGGGACTAAAGTTAGAAGTAATTTTTTTTTGTAGGGACTAAAAAACCTATTAATATTAAGTAAAGACTAAACTTAGAAGTTCCCAATTTTATAGGGACTAAGAACATATTTAACCCTAAATTAAAATAAAAACGAATTTGTCTACAAGTTATAGCTCAACTTATAAAAATGTCAAAATTATTAGGTCGCACTTTGTGAATGAGGTTCGAACTCCGACTCCTGTAGCTGTATTTATTAAGTTTCAATGATTATTATCATTTCTTCTATTTACCAATAAATAATTTAAAGATTATTCTTTAGAAATTTGTAAGAAAAGCATAAACTATTGTTGAAAAAGCATTCAAGCTGAAAATTAAATAATTATTTTTTAAAATTATATATGTTAATATTGCTTCTTCTTTTTTGGTCAAGTGTTAACATAGCATTTTGTTAATATGGTTCAGTAAACATAGACACCATAAACTTTATTTCTGTCTCTCTTCTATTAAAAATATTTTTCTTCCAAAGTTAGTTAAGATAACTATTTCATTTTCAATTTCTTAGAAAAACTTATACACTAACATAATTAAAATATAGAAAATAATTTTTTAAATAAATCCTAAACAATCGAACTCATTATCGGAAAAAGAAACCTGAAAAAGATCCCGAGCGATGAACAGTAACCCGATTGGAAAATATGAACAGTAACCCACTAAGGGTTTGAACCGGCCGCTTCTCACGGTGGTCGCTGCCACCAAAACTCTGTTTCTCCCCCGATTTCGAGTATGTTTAACTGGTTTATCTAAGTTGCGGCGTTTGACATGAGTTTTGGTTTGAAGCTGTGTTCTTGGATCCAGATCGATTTTTCGATTTCGGATTCTGGGTTTGCTGTTGTTGTTGTGCGACTGTATGTTTGGGTTCTGTGTTGGTTTTCATTCTGGTTTATACCTGTTATGTTGTTTCAACATTTGATCTGTGTTTGGGTGTTATCTTGTTACAAGTGACTGGTTACAAACTGTTGTTGCTGCGTTTTAGATTTCGGTTGCTATGTCTTCTCCGGCAACACAATTTGTCTTCCCTTGGCCTTGCTTGGTCGAATATACACCAAAGTCTGTCTTAACTCGCAGTTTTGCGCAGGTCACAGCTGCATCACAATTGAAGGTTTCCAAGACGTTTGCTCAAGCCTTGTCTAATTCGTGCAATATTCCTGCGTCGTAGCTACCTAAACCGTGTTTGAAACGTGAGCAAATCTCGATCAAAATCTCTGAAGATCATTATTCGACTGGTGTTTTAGACTGTCAAAATGTGTTGTATGGTAGATTCACTCTTCCAAAGGGTTCCACCCCAGTCCGCGAGTTAGATTTGAAGGCAAGAATCTTCAAATTTTGGAAAACACATGCCCCATGGTCCATGGCGTCATTAGGTAAAGGTTACTTTGAATTCGAATTTTCATCATTGGATGACTTAAGTACTGTAAGATCCGTAGGATCTTGGAATATTTCACCGGGTTTGCTCAGGACATTTTCTTGGACTCCTGATTTTAACCCACTCACAATGCAGCAAACCACCACTCAAACATGGGTTCGCATTCATGGGCTTGCTCGTGAATATTGGCAGCCCATAACTTTGTTTGAAATTGCAGGGGCTTTAGGAAATCCTTTGACCCTTGATGAGGCGACTAAGAAAAGAACTTTTGGTCACTTTGCAAGAGTTTTAATTGAAGTAGATTTAAACTCTCACCTGCATGACAGAATCCTTGTTAAAAGGAATGGCTTTGATTTTTATGTTGACGTTGAATATGAGAATTTTTGTAACTCATGTCAGATATTTGGACATTTTGTTAAGAATTGTAAGTTTCAGACTCCAAAAGCTTCAGCTTCTGTGCCCAAGCACAAAATGCAGTATGTTTGCAAGCCTAATACATCAAGTTCTGAAGTAGAAAAGGTTGACGAAGTTCTCACACTTCATACAGAATCAACTCCAAACAACACTAGAGGATGTAGTAAAGTTGTAGAAGAGGATCCTCTGATTACTGATATGATTAGGTCTAAAGAGACAACGGTTATTGCGCCTTTCAGCGATGTTGTCCTTCTTGAAGAGCCGTGCGAGAAAGTGGTAGCAGAGCCTATGAGAGATGTTGTCCTTCTTGAAGAGCCGTGCGAGGAAGTGGTAGTAGACTCACTTCCTTTGAGAGATCTTGGTAAGTCCATAGTGGTGACGAACCCTAACTTGTCAAATTTTAATGCAAATGTTATTCATGATATGCAAGTTTTAGGGATTATCAGTGCTCCTACTGCAACCCAACAAGCTATGAATTTCTTAAGTGATTCCTTGGCTAATATGTCTCAGAATGAAGAGACCGATGATTTGGCTGATCATCAATTTCAATTGGTGGTTCCAAGAAAAAAGAAAAAGTCAAAGCCAGTGACTGAGGCTAGCAAAGGGTTCAAGGTTGGTTCTTCCAACCGAGCGCCTCACTAGTTTTTAAGGGATAATGGTCCCTCTTGCTTTTAGTTTGGTCTATCTCTTTTGGTCTCTCTTTTTGCTTTTTCTTGGAGGGTTTCGGTTTATGTCCCCCCTCTTTTTTTTTTTTTTTTGTACTTTTATCTTTCTTTTAATATAATTAGGGTGAAGCAGCAGGAGACCCCTATGCTCCCTGAATCTTTTGCTTAAAAAAAAACGAACCCATTATCTCTAACCCTCTAAGAATCACGCAAACAGAATTGTCTCCATATCTCTAAGATTACCATGCTCTTCAGTAGTGTTGATTTTACTTTTACAATTTGCAGCTCCTCAAATATATAGTTTCTCCTTCTTAAACTCAATAGGCCTTCTACCATTTTAGATATAGGCCCAATCATTCTTTTAAATACGTTTAGAGACCATATTTGATTTTTAAAAGAACAAAAACGTTGAAATAAAACCGGTGTTGTAAAATGTCGATAAAGTTTTGATGATAACAAGATATTAAAAGAATAATTTGATACGTTAATATATGTTCAAGTGTTTAGGACCATAAACTAAAATTCATAGTATAAAATCAAGTTTTATTTGTGGAAGAATGTATACAAGAGCATTTGGAATTTGAAGAGAATCTGAAGTTTTGGATCAGACCCTAAAGAAGTTGGGCCTGACTTTGAAGGTCATTAAACTCTGAAGGATAGAAGACTCCGAGGATTCTTGAAGACGCTGAAGGACACGTCCGACTTTGTCTTCTTTTGAAGATGTCCCTATAAGACTTAGATAGTACACTTTGTCTTCTTCTGATCACGTGCAGACACAAACAATGATTTTCAAGGACACTTGGAATGAACAGATAATTTGTTTTTCATCAAAGGAATTTCAAATGTCTTTTCGACGACATTAACCAAATCAAGAAACATTTCAACGTTCATGATCAATCTTCTCAAATACTCTGTTTTATGCGCTGACACCCCTCCAACATCTCTAAATTCCTTCCCTATATAAGGAGCTAAAGACTTGAGGAAATTAACATGACTTTTACAAGTGCCCTTACCCTGTCAAATTGAAAAACGCACAAACAATTCAGAATTTCTTACTAAGTTCATATCTTAGAAATTCTAAAGTCTTAATAGTCTTACTCAGTTTTGTAATTGATTACATCTCTGATTGTATATAAAGTGTTGATGGTCGAATTAGGTAAGTGTACCAAATTGTTTACCAAGTAATAAAGTGATAAGTAGTGTATCGTAACCACATGAATTGTCGTTTTGTCTAAACAACCCGCGTTACTTATTTTAAGTTGACGATATATAATAAAAGAGATAAGGGTAAAATATTGCAATTTTTATCTGTTTGCAACAGAGAAAGTTACTTGTTTTTGGTTGCAGAAAAGGAAACAACGGTTAAGACTCCATGAATCCTCCTATTTATATTGTTGGATAATCATAACACTCATGCCGCGTTTAGTTATCTTAAGTAAACTATACAAGTGATGAGGCCGTTGCGACGTTCTAACCTAGTCAGTTGTCAAGTTGCACCTGCTGATCGCATAGTGATCCTTATGTGCGAGGTCTATACTATGTCAGTTAAGTTGGTGTAAGCCCTAGAGGCCAATAGTTTATGTAGACGTATGTTATGTATCTGTTTGCCTGTGATTTTGGCAAACGGGGGCTAGTTCTGATTATTACAAGCGAGATCGAACTAGAAATCTCAAGACCGTTGTGCAAAGGTTTTTATCAAAAAAGAGTTTGAAAAAAGGCCACGAAATGCACTCAGGTTGCTTAGAGGGCAGGGCGAGTTTGATAGAAAAAGGCACTGTCTCTCGACAGGTTTGAGATTGCAATTAAAAGCTTAAAACAAAGCAGATAAAAGAAAGACAAAAGTAAGTTTACGCACGTAAACTCAAAGGAAAGGTAAAATGCATTGTATTAAAATAAAAGGGTGGTCTACAAATCAGTTTACATACATTCTGTGTAACTCGTTTCCCTAGACGCAAGTAGCTTGAGTGTTGTAGAATTCTGTATATGATTTGAGACCCCTTTTCTGGCTTGGAAACTCTTATTTATACTAAGAAAATCTAACTGGTGAACCACTAATCCCATGATCAACACTTCCTCCATTATGGACAATTACTTGCCCCACGTTTCCATTAAAGAAAACCGCTTTAATGCTTAAAATCGTGCTTTCCCGCCTAAATGCTTGATCTCGAAATGAATCCTCTTTTTGCCTTGGTTTGTCAAAAACTTGACCATGCGCGCTAGGCTTGATGTCTCGTCGAACTCCTTTAATTGAGAGTGAGAAAGCTCTTCCATTCCTGCATAGTTAAAGGTCAAACAAATCTTGACCATATTAAAAGAGCCTGTTAAATTTACAGGCTCACAGTATCATGACTTTTATTATTAAATAATATATGACACTCTTTATTATATTTGTAGTAATGTTAATAAAGTCGCTAGAATAGATAGTTCGTGTAATAGTATATTAAGTATGAGTTAATCATGAGATTACATTAACATAAAGAACATTATTCTTAAATGTATCTGTAGTCAAGCTTTAATATGAATTGGGATAATAATAAAGCACCGAGACTGTTATGTATGTAGATTGATGACCACATCTCATGGGTCATAGATAAAGATATTAAGTCTATACATAGGTATAAATATTAGGAGTAATATTTATGCTGGATTGACCCACCATGAGAATACTACATAGTATGTTATGCAAATGTCATAAGATTATTGTGAGAATATCTTATGATCCCTAGATGTGGACTCAAGTGCTTTGTTGTCATTAAATCGAATTACAGAATAAAGAGCGGAATAAAAACTTTCGATTTTCTTTCCTTGGATCATCACAAATTTATCATGATTCAGTGATTCGATTGATACCTCAAAGTGTGCAGTCTGGAATCTCGATCACAACTAAGCAAGCAGTAGATACTCTAGCAAGTCCACACGAGCGGTGCTCCTCCAAATCTCGGTGCTAACCAAGGGATTAGAAGTTTCAGATAATTAGGGTTTCTAAAAAAAGTGTAACAAAGACTTCAGCACAAGGGTTCTATTTATAGAACTCCTAGTGTGTGATCTGCAAGTTAGAAGTCACTATTGGGCTTGAGTATGCTCAATAACAAGTTTAGTCTTTTGCCAACTAATTAGCGTTATTTACTAAATGCACCCATAATATAAGTTTTACTTATATTTCTCTTTTGACCGTTTTTTTGTGTGTGACCCCATAGGTTCTAGTCACGTTGGCAAAAACATTAAATCTAATATTTAGTATAATAAACAATGAGCGGTATCTAGCAACACATCATTGCTACCCAAGTGACAAGAGTGTCAAGTGATCTGACGAAACCTTTTCCATGATAATATTCTTGTGTACAATTATTCCTTTGTTCTAATATCTATATTGATCACAAGACATAGATTTTGTCACCCTTGTATAGATCAATATTTGTGTTTCTTGATTCCAAAATATATTGAACAAAGAATAAGTCCAATATCTCATATTGACTTAGTTCAGCATGGTCATGCAACTTTAGAGTCATATTTCATCAAGAGGCCTAAAGATATATCTCATGTTATGAGGAGGGAGAAATTCCATCTAGGACACTCATGCCCCTCAACATGATTCATCAAGTACCCATTAGCCAAAGTTAGAATGACAACAAAGCACTTGAGTCCACATCTAGGGATCATAGTATGTTATCTCGTTGCTTTAGCAAATTTGTATTTGTTTTTTGCCCATCCTAGGGGACACCTTGTTCTCTAGTTTGTGCTTGTGACCAATAAATAGTTTTCTAATTTGTATTTGTTTTTTGCCCGTCCTAGGGGACACCTTGTTCTCTAGTTTTCTTTTTTTAGAAACCCTAATTATCTGAAACTTCTAATCCCTTGGTTAGTGTAACACCCCGTTTTCCCAATAATGTAAATAATACAAATAATCAGAGTATTCAACGTAAAATGGAATGTCACACTACTTTTAAAACATAAATAGAGTAAAGTTACTATTTATCAAAACAACCCTGTCAAAAATTCATTTATATCGCAGCGGAAAATTATTTCAAAACAACAACTTTGTTCAACAATCTTTGGCACTACGGCCTCAACATAAATAACTTAAAGGAAAATCTCAATCCAAAAAGGTTCAACAACATAGTTCCTAAAACAATACGTAACAATGGAAAGCAAAGCAAGAATCCCCATCCCGTTACGTATCAGAGCAACCCTAAGACGACACACGAGAGAGTCAACTCACATCAACAGCTAAGCCTGGTTATCTTAGATTAGATGATTGCAAGGTTCTACGAGTTCTTCTCTTCTCTTGGTTCTCCTCTTCTCTTGGTTCTCCTCTTTTCTCCAAAAGCTTCTAAACCTAATTTGTGTC
>Ga0315914_1008867_pt1 | contig 13187 bp, 10 predicted proteins | sample MpolenodulesMG_FD_203920 | JGI IMG/M metagenome (GOLD analysis project Ga0315914, IMG submission 203920) | Medicago polymorpha root nodule microbial communities from Los Angeles, California, United States - elongated nodules | ecosystem: Host-associated > Plants > Roots > Nodule | place: USA...
TGATTTACCCTCTTAATAGGCCAAACAAAAACGAAAATTTCTTGAAAAAAAAAATAAAATTGGTTTTTGTTTGGCCTATTAGGGGGGTAAATCAAAACAAAAATATTTTACAGTGGGTAAATCAAAAAAAATAATTTACGGGGGGAAAACCAGAAATGGTCTATATTACAGGGGGTAAAGACCTATTAACCCTTATAATAATATGCTACCGCTATTAAAAGTCAATTTATTTTTTCATAATCATTTTATTCTCATTTTAATCTGACATAAAAAGAAAAACAATTGTCAAATTATTCTTGGGGGAAAAACATAAAAATTGAGACATTTAATATTTATTAGTACTATAAAAATTAAATAAAACTTTTTCATGAGCACACGGACTAGCCCGCCCTGCCCCATCGCAGCCCGCTTTTCAGCGGGATAAACAGAGTGGGCCAACTATAGTGGAGTGGGCCCAAAACCTCGTCACAACCCGTCTAAAATGGCGTGTGAAATGGACCGACCTGACAGATCAGACCTATTTTGTCATCCCTAATCGTGTCCCATCATGTCTCAATGGAGTTATGGTTTGTGAATGAAGTTGTGATTGGGAGCCACGATTCACCTCAAATTTGTAAATGAAAAGTGCAATAATTAGTAAATACAATAAAAAATTGCATTGATTTAATTTTTTTTTTTAACGACAAAAGTCTAAAATGATGTATAATAAGCGTCTCATCCATATTATTTTTTTTTTTTTTATCAATTCATCAAATAGAAACTCTTACATTATCCTTTTTTACTGCCATATTATACTAATTTTATTGCTTATAAAAAAAAATATAATTTTATAAAACTTGGGTTTAGTTTCATTCTTACACTTTTTTTAATATGATTTAATTTTCTTTTACATAATGAAGGTGGTGGAAGGGGATGGGACTAGCCCCAAGGTTAAGCTTTGGTCGTGACAGGCTAATGGAATGTTTCTTTTGGGCTGCTGGAATGACACCATTTGAGCCTCAATTTAGTGATATCCGCAAGGGTTTAACAAAAGTGTGCTCTCTAATTACTTTAATTGATGACATTTATGATGTTTATGGCACCTTGGATGAATTAGAGCTTTTTACAACGGCAGTAGAAAGGTAAATAAATTTGATCACACCATTGCAAATTTAGAGAGAAAATTGTTAACTACATGATTTACTAATAGAAAATTATGTTTATTTCAGTTGGGATATTAATGCTATTCAAATTCTTCCGGAGTATATGAAGATATTCTTCTTGGCACTTTACAACACTGTCAATGATTTCACATATGACACACTTAAAGAAACAGGACATGACATTCTTCCCTACCTTGTCAAAGCGGTATGACCAAATTCACATAAAAACCACGTTCACAAAATGGTTAGAACATGTCTTAGGGAAATAGATTTTGAGCATAACTAAGTGTTGTTGAAAAAAAAAAAATTATTAGTTAAGACAGATTTGTATATTCACAGAGCTAAATAATTTAGATTTAGGCACACATGGTTGATATAAAGTAGAAGAGTAAACCATTTTTTATTTTATATATATATATATTTTAAAAATAAACTTTATTAATTTTTTCAATCCAAAGACTTTAATCACGGTTTATTTTAACTCTTTTTTTAACATATATTTCAAATCAGTTGAGCTACACAGACCCACCAAATTTTAGACTTTATTGGGGTGCAAGTTTGAAATCACAATTTCCTCTTCTTAACAACTTAATTATTTATTATAAAATTTATTTTTATTAAATGTGATTTTTTTCCCTAAATGTGGTTTTTTTTTAACATATATAGATCAAATTAGTGGAGCTACACAAACCCTCCAAATTTTTTCTCTAAAAAAAAACCCTCCAAATTTTATCAATTCAACTGTTGATAATTATGCCATAATATATTTATGATCGCACTATCTCTCAATTAGACAATTAGTACAAAGTTTATTATTTGTACTAAATAATTTTCAGTTGGTGTTTGCTGCTATACTAAAATATAGACATGGTTTTTCAAATAAATTACAGTGGTCTGATATGTTGAAAGCATTCCTACAAGAAGCAAAATGGTGTCACAACAAACTCATGCCAAAATTTGATGACTACCTCAACAATGCATGGGTGTCTGTGTCCGGTGTAGTTTTACTGACCCATTCCTATTTTTTGCTAAATCGTAACATAACAAAGGAAGGGCTTGAGTACTTGGAAAACTGTCCTATGTTGTTGCAGAGACCGTCCATAATATTTCGACTTTGCAATGATTTGGCAACTTCATCGGTAATTTGTGCCTTGCCTTAACCATACATGCATATTATCATTCATATAATACTAGAAAAATTAACTAAGATAATAGTTGAGTTAAGTGAGTCCAAAAAAAATTCAAAAAAGTCCAAAAAAAAAAAAGAAGAAAGAAGAAGCCTTCAATGCACAACGTACTTCTTCTCTGCCAATTTTAACTTGTACAAAATTTTAGTCTTTTCATTTCTAAATACGTGATATTAGTCCTCCAATTTCACATGTTTATAGGATATTTTCAACTCAATTAAGGTTTTGTTTTTTATGACTTGTCATTATCATTATGGTCATATAATGACACATCATATAAGGTGGACATTTTCAACAATGACACATTTAAGGTGCACATTTCAACTCAATTATAAGGAGCATCCGAGAAATCAATCCAATTGATCCAATTTCACCAGTTTATAGGATATTTTTTTTTAGTGTTAAATATGCTTTTGGTCTATATAAATATGTTAACTTTTCATTTTAGTCTTAAAAAATTTCTTCAATTTTTAGTCCTTCAAAAATTTTTCATCATCACTTTTGGTCTCTCCTTTAAAGTAAACTCATATGTAGAATTCATATTTTTGAATAAAATGTTGCAAAAAAATTTATAATATTATAAGGATCTCTTCAAAAAGAAATAGATTTTTTTTACCAAAACATGAATTAAATATAAATTTTTATATTTTTTAAGTAAAAAATTCATATTTAATTCATATTTTGTTAAAAAAAAAAATAAATTTTGGAGTATTTTTTACAATATTCTATACTTTTCTGCACAATTTCATTAAAAAAATACAAAATTTAATTAAATATAGGGATCAAAAGTAGTGATTGAAAATTTTATAAGGATTAAAAGTTTAAGGAAAATTTTATAAGGATTAAAAGTTTAAGGAAAATTTTAAAGGAACTAAAACAAAAAGTTTGTGTATTTATAGGGACCAAAAACATATTTAACCTTATTTTCTAATATTTTCAACAATGACACATCATATAAGAGCATCTGAGTAATCAATCCAATTGATTGATTTGTTATATAATTTTGTAGGCGGAGTTAGAAAGAGGTGAAGGAGCTAATTCAATTATATGCTACATGAGTGAAAATGGTGTTAGTGAGGAGGTTGCTTACAAATGCATCCAAAATTTGCTTAATGAAAATTGGAAGAAGATGAACAAAGATCGAGTTATCAATTCACCTTCCTCAAAATATTTTTCAGAGACAATAATCAACCTTGCTAGAATTTCTCACTGCACGTACCAATATGGAGATGGTCATGGATCCCCTGATACCTTGGCAAAGAATCGAATAAAGGCATTAATACTTGAACCAATTGATTAATTCAAACAATTGGTATCCTAGGTATATATTAGTATTTGTCAAAGAAATAGAAATAAAGGTACATGTTAGTGTGAAGGTACAAAACTACAAATCAAATTTGAAGGGCCAAAGAAAATGTACAGCTCCAACATTATACGTTAAGCTTTGTAGCATAAATTAAATATTGGGGTACAAATGTTAATTTTTGTATAGGCTAAAAAAAACCTACAAATTAATAATAATTTACAGAAAGGCAATGATCTTACATGATCAGTAGAATGACGTTGGGTGCAGTGAGTTAGTTGTTCGTATGAGCTTGGAACGATAAGGGATGTACCTGTATACCCTCTGACGCTCAAATCAATTTGTGAGCTAGAATAGAGGTTAAGGGTTGAAGAAAATCGTACCTTTTGGGACAGTGTAAAGTCCCCTTATATAGAGACCGTATGCATGCGTCGTTGTTAATGGCAGGAAGTCGTTGCTCGACAATTACTGTTGCTTGGAAGTTATGTGTTTGAACTGGTGCCCCGTGTTGCTACGAGCACCCCATCGCGAGGAGGGGTGTGAAGTAACTAATCGACCCAATACTAAGTTTAGTTTTTTTATGAGGCATGGACTGTTGTGAGTATAAGTGTAACAACCTGTTTTTCGCTAGAATTATTTTATTTATTTATTTATTATGTGTGTTTATATGCGGTTGTGTGTGATTAATTACCTTTGTGTGTATTTTATCTGGGATTAGTGGAATTTTGGCATGGAATGGTATTTTAGTCATTTTAGACTCAAGGGTATTTTTGTCTTTTGGTGAGCAAGGATAAAATAGTCATTTTATTTGGAAGGTTATTTTTAGTGTTTTAAGTGAAAATAATTATTTTTACTAAGTCACTAGTGAGTTGGGGTAATTAATTAGAGACAGTAGTTATTCGTTATTTTGACAGTTTAAGTGAGTAGTAACTTTGGGGAATTAGTTGGTAAAAGTGTTGAGCCCATTAAGACAATTAGAGACTTAGCCCAATTATGTGGTGGCTATATAAACACAACACTTGTGAGAAAATTAGGTCATTACATTCATTCACTCATTTCACAAAAACATTTTGAGACAGAAGTAGAGAGAGAAAGTGGATCAAGAGGAAGAGAAGAGGAGCTAGAGAGAGAGCTTGAGATTGGAGACTATTAGCTAAAGTGAAGGCAGGATTTGGATTCTTGAAGAACTAGAGGTAAGGGGGATGGTTTCTTTTCACTAATTAAGCTATAATCTCCTATTTTCAATTATGAATTTAAGTGTTTTTGTGGTAATTGTGACTTTTGAGGTTTTGAATGATGAAATTCGTGCTCCTAATTCATGTGAATTTGTGGGTATGATAAACTTCATGAAATTGTTGTGTTAAGAGATTAAACTTCATAGTTGTTGTTGTTAAGTTGTTTTGAAGATTTTTGATTAATTAAGTGTGAATCATGAATTGGTGAGTGATTGTTGTTGAAGTATGTTTGAATTCACTTCATGAATGTTTGTTTATGTTTGTATGTTGATGGGGTTTGAATTGGTGTGGTTGTTTTTGAAGTTTGAATAAAAAAATGAGAAAATTGTGGGTGTTGGTGAAAAATGAACATAATGATGATTTTGGTGAAAATTGGGGTTATGATTGATGTTTGTCGTTGTTTTGAATGCCTTTTGATGTTTATAAACTAGTGTACAAGTTTTGGGGTCGGATTTGGGGTCAAGAGGATCAAAATTGGGGATTTTGGATGAAAAATTGGAAGTTCCGATAGGGAACAACCAAAACAGGATGACCTATTTAAGTGTAACTTGTTAGGCGAGCTGGAGCTCGCTGTAGCGGGTTGCACAGGAACAGAACCTCATGTTTTGGGTGTTCCAGGCATTTTGGGATCGATCCGAACCGTTCAAACTGATTCTTTTGATGTACTTAATTGTAATTGAACCTTCTAAACCTTTGGAAACGTCAGTTGATCTAGATTGAACTTGGTTTTGTGAGTCGTATCATAAACTTTTTGAAAATGATCAAGAACATGAGATTTTCCGAAAACTCGTTTTCTCAAGGTAAAAGGGTTGGACTAGGTTTGCTCACTGTAGTTTTGATTTGTAAAAATGTTTTGGATGGTAATCATGAGTTTTAACTCGAGTTTGCTTTGAAAAGTGGGATTCTTTTGAAAAATGACAAATTGAGACGAACTTTGTGAAATTTCGGATTTTATCGGAATTGGCCTATGAAACGTATATGTATATGTTACTGCACTCATATGTGAATTGTGTATATACTCGGTTGAGGCATTTGAACTTGTTTACTTTGATTTTGGTGGAATAATCGAAAAATGTTAGTTTTCATAAACTTAGACAAAGTTTGTCAAATCTATACCTTATAGTCAGATAACTTGTAAGAGACTTCCAATTCATATTAATATGATACAACGTGAACGAATTGATGATGATTGAGTGTTTAATATGATGAATATCATAATGTGAATAAATGTCCGTCTTTTAGGTGAAATGTGAGCTTGAAACTTTATCGTTTTCTTAAGGTGTTAAATGTTGATGATGATTATGATAATGTTTGATGATGATGATTATTATGATGTTCGATGATGATATGTTGATGATTTTTTTGGTGATGTTAATTTGATGAACTGGTGATGACTTGTTGAATTATGACTTGTTGATTGCATGGATGTAAATATTTGATAATGCAAATGTTGGTGAAAAACATAATTGGTGATGATTATTATGTTAATATAGTTTGGTGATTTATGCATTGTCGAGTCCTTACTTGAAGTCCATGCATTCATAGTCATGTTAAGGTGTTATAAAACATGTAATTGGTGATGTTTATTACATAGCTCTGAAGAATGTAATAGGTGATGTTTATTAATAGCTTCTGCAAAACGTGATTAGTGATGCTTATTACGTTGGTGGATTCATAACGGTAAAATTATCTCCGGAATCCTAATGGTACCACATGCATCTAGAGAAGAGTCTAAAACATTGCATGCATTTGAATGTTTGGTGAGTCGTGTCATAATTGAATGTGATTTGGTAAATTTTTGCATTCGTGAAATTTGGTGAATGTTGTGATTATGTGAATTGTGTGGAGATGTGTACATGATGGTGTTTGTTATTCTTGGTGATACTTGTACACTTGGTGATTTTATTTGATGATGATTACCTTGCCTATACTTTTGAAATGATGAATCATATTTGTTGAGTTGATTAAGTAAGAGTTTTTGTGATTTATAAGATTGATATGAATTAGATGAATTATATGCATAAGATGAAGTATGTGATTTATGTAAAATGAGTAAAGTTGCATGTATGATTACACTTTCTAAATAATGAAATAGGTGTAACTTGTTGATTAAGCTAGACAAGTAATGGGGTGATACAATATTGTATTGATTGATGTTGTTAAGTGATAAACTTATGTTGATGACTTGATTAGAGATTGAATATGCTTGATATGCCATGATAGAAGTGTGATAGCATGATGTGTATGGAATGGGGGATAATAGTCATGTGATGTTAGTATTCTAGGAGGGATAGGTAAGTATATGTGCTATGCATGAAATCCTTGAATGCTTATGTTTGATTATGCTTATTATGAATTGTGAACTAATCCCTAGTAGTTATTTGGTTGACCGCCTACCTTATTCGTATGGATGAATAGACGGTGTGCATGAGTAGTTTGCTTTATGTAACGACCCAATATTTTATATACATTTTATATCTCTTTTTACTAATTTTCTTGATTTATTATCTATTATTTCATTTGTAAATAATTTCAGAAAATTATGCCACCTTCCTTTTAATTAAATCATTTTTACCTTTACGAGCGGTTATTGTTTTATTCTATTTCAATAAGTAGTGTTGGTAACTAGTGAGAGATAGGTAGAGATATATAAGAAACTGTCTGAAGGATGCATCTAGCCAAGGCAGGGACCAAAAGGAGAGAAGACAATACCACTATTGCAATTGATAACAAATTAATATGATAGTTAATTTTTAATATGATATTTACTATGTTGACTACCTTACCTTAACTATATTTAGGAAGCAAGAACTTGTTTCTTCCTACCTATCCCACGTAATACTCCCCTTCCTTTTCCATTCTTTTTTTAAAAATTCATTAATAGTTAAAGAAATAGTTTACATTGATACAAATAAATTTCTATAATTTTTTTTATTGTCTTTATAATTTGACCAATGTTTTATTATATATTGTGCATTAATTAGTATTTATTCCATTTAACTTCCTTGTGTTTTTATTTTTGTTCTACCATTATTATTCAGAAATTAAAGTCTCTCTTGAATCTATTTAATTCCCTTAGAAGTTCCATAGAGACCCAAGTCCTTACAAAACATCGTTTATAAGCCTTGCCAATTACGAGAATAAAAATTGGCCTTGTTTCCTCAATAAAAAATGAAAAAATTGCGCTACTCATTTGTGGTATACAAAAATACAACACAAACCAAACCACTCTCATAACCATTTTGATCCATTCAAAATATTTGACTTGTCCCCCAAGTATTCATTTAACGATCCTTCTCGAAACCCGTCCTTGTTTCTTCGTACTAGTAAGATTTTCAAAGAGTAAGCGTTTCGAGCTAGAAAGTAAAGCGACCTAAGGTAAGGGTTTTTTCTCCATACGTTCTTACTAAGTACTAGGACTGTGTTATAAAATAGTGGTAGAAATTCTCATCAATTGAAAAGAAAAAGAAAAAAAGAACAACAATTAAATTATATATTGAAGTGATTAAAGTTTGAATTTTTAATATTATGTCTGAACGTGATGATATGAATTTTGAGAAGCTAATTATGTTGCTTTTCATGTGGTATATGCATTTTCTCTTTATTTGCCTGTGGTGTGTATTTTGTTTTGATTGTGTTTGCCTAAGTGGTGGGAATTACGTCTTATTATCATTTTGCATTTGCTATGTGATGCCTTAGTGGTGGGCTGACTATATCCAGATCATTTAGTTCTTAGAAGCATGCATCAATTCATAATTGCATTTGAGTCCGATATATATTTGTGATCTATTAATTGATTAACTTCTCTTATTGCAATAAACATGTTTATCAACATTTTTCTTAAGATATATATATATATATATATATATATATATATATATATATATATATATATATATATATGAGTTGGTTGTATTTTTATTTATTTTTGATTGAGAAGTTTTGATACTATTTATTTTATGACATTGTTCTTGTGCTTTGAGTATGAACCAATATGGATAAGGAAATTGACTCTTACATTAATAAAATGTTGTAGGTGCAAAAGAAAGATATATGAAGTTGATGTGTTATTGAAATGTGTGCGGGGACAAAATGGGTTTTATTACGATGTAAATTTTATTTTAAAATACTTTTGAAGTGTATTATTTTTTTCTGTCGAAAAATAATAAATTATAAATAGTATTTTTCTATTAATTTATTTTAATGTTTTATATTTCTATTAGTTTCATTCCAATAGTTTATTTGAAAGAGAGAAAAAAAAAATAGCATCATATTTTCTAAAGAAAATGAATATTTTTAATTAATGTCTTGAACCAAAATTCGGGGCGTCTCACTTTAGCTTGGTGAGTTGTTGGAGGTTAGCCTTGGAGCTACCTCGTTTTGCTTTGGAGTCTATAGAGCCAAGCTCTGATTTAGTGGTGTCTGTCTGTTTATCTCTGTTATGTCTTGTGGAGATTTTTATTCATTCAGTCTGTTGAGATGAGATTTTATATTTGGTGATGTAGTATGATTATATGACATGGCTACTTGGAGTTGTTTTATTTATCTGATGAGATGTTAGTATTATTCTGCTGCGATGTTTTGAGAAAAATTATTTATGCATGATGAACTTATTGAAGATGTAACATCTAGATCCTTGAATAATTATGTTATTTCCGTAATTTATTGCTTAAGGGGTTTAGGGTGTTACAATGTGGTATCAGAGTCATGTCGGTCTTGTCCGGACCAAAACCAGGTGATTTCCCTGTTTGTATGCGACATGTACAGAAGTACCGTCGATACTTGTCGTGTTGTTCCGTTCTTTTAGGTGGGTTTGAGAGTAGTGGGGGTGAAGCAGTATGATAATCAGATTTCACAACATAAGCCTGAATTGCTAAACATTTGCCCAGAGATCATAAACATTGTACATAATACTTGATTAATGTTGAAAAATGGGATAACCAAAAGAACAAAAAAAACCATGAAATTAACATAACATAACCAGACATAAACATGAATAGCATCTTCCTTACACCCAGATCACTTAAACGATGAATATTAAAGAGGAACAACATGTTATTATCACTAATTAAATTTTTTGCAAATGAAATAGATGAATATCGCAAAAAGCAAATACTTAACCATTGTTATCAATTTCCTTGCCTTGTGAATTTCTTCCTTTAACTTGAACATCTCAAAACACTGAATCTCTTGCAAACCACGCATTTCTGAAAGTTTGCCAACGTTCGCCTTTCAAATTTCAGCTACTTCAACATCAACCAAGCTTTTAATTTCAGAGATTTGAGTCTCAAAACCGGCCTTCAGTTTGTTCATCTCAACCTCCATCGTTTTTCTCATAGCCTCACATTTTCCTTCATAATCTGTTTTCAATCCATAGATTAAACCCTCGTAATAGAAAATCAACGTTTCGATATGTTCTTCAACGCTTAACCACCTCACAAACGACCCTTGTACAACAATTCCAGGTTTTGGACCGTTCTCCTCTTCTCCGTCGAAACCTTCAGGAATCCGACTTTGTTTTCAACGACGGCGTATTCGCACAACAAACCCAGTTTGGGTTAGAACCAATACTGCTAAAAGATGCCAGATATTTGTAAGATTAAATTTGAACAATGAAGCTAAAGGATTTGAAAATTCTAGCACGCAATAAAGATGTTATACACGATGTCTTGACATGCATGTGTGATGTCAAGAAGGATGTCAAAACTTCGTGATAACACAATTGACAAACAATGATAGGAAGGCAAGAAGTAAAAGACACAAGATATTTGTTGACCCAATTCGGTGCAACTTCACCTACACCTGGGGGCTACCAAGCAAAGAAGGAAATTCACTAAGTAGTATCAATTCAAAGCGTACACAAAAACCCTCGATCTACAACTTATCACTTAATCACTACCCGTGCAATTTCTACCTAAGACTCTCCCTAGTCCTAGATATGAAAACCTCTGCCCACTTCCTCTTAATCACATATCCAGTGGTCGTCCTTTAAATAATAACAAAAATGGAAACACTCTCATAATCCTAAGAATCAACTCGGGCTTACAAGCTTTGAGTGATTTCTAAGAATTACAACTCAACTACAAAGTCCAGCTCAATGTATCAACATGATACAAGAGTGGCTTACAAATAACAAAGAACATACTAAAAGCCTAAAATGACTCTTTTTCAAATGACGACTTTAGTGAGAAATTAGGTCTTGAGTCTTTCTTTATATAGCCTGATGTGAAATGAACTTGTTTCACAAATCTGGCTAATCATCAGCTGAATCACGAGATTTCAGCACATGATATTCTGAAGCAAATCCGATGTTTCCATAAATGTTGCAACAACATTCTTAAGGACTAAGCTAAGTATAAACCGCCTTTCCTTGCTTCTAGAAACACGCTTCTTGTTCAACTCTTCGTGAATTAAATCTTTAGAGAATATTCAGGAAATCTTCACGTTTAAAATAAATAACCAAGAATGAGGAATCAAGGCATGCTATGATGTCGTACCAATATTTTTAAGATATCTTGTCTGACATCTTGCTAGAACTAATGTTTTAAAAAAAAGTAGCCAACACATGTCTACAAACCCAACATGATTGATAAGGGTTTGTCAAATGGATGCAGTAACAGTTAAGAACGGAGAAGAAAGGCTAGAGGTTAAAGAAAAATATAGGAAAATGAAATATTACAACGAAGAACACCAACATGGTCTGCATTCATAAAGTATGAATAAATGACAAATAAATTACATATCAAGAGTTAGTGAAGAAAGAAAACACTTAAAATAAATTATTAAATGTTGCCACAACTGTTAATGTTAAAAAAAAAAAATCTAACTCCAACCCTAACCCTAAATGAGTAAACTATAACAATTAAGCTAGTAATATTTCAGTCAACGGAAAGATTCTTAGACATAAACCACTTGTAAGATTGTATAGTGAATGTTCAGACTCTAAGGTCTCAACGGAAAGGAACAATTCTTAGATATAAACCACTTGTAAGATTGTTCAATGAATGTTCAAATTCCAAGGTCTCACCGGAAAGGAAAGATTCTTAGACCTAAACCACTAGTAAGACTGTTCAATGAATGTTCAAACTCCAAAGTCTCACCGAAAGGAAAGACTCTTAGACCTAAACCACTTGTAAGACTGTTCAATGATTGTTCAAACTCTTAAGTCTCACTAGAAAGAAAATATTCTTAGACCTAAGTAATTTTTTCAAGGACAAAATTAATCATCATGTTATTTCAAATGTGATAGTCATTTTAAGAAATAAATAAATTAAAGTCACACTTAATTGATGTTAAAAAAATTAATTTTATGTCATAGAAAATAGTCCACATAATTGAATTTTATGTCACATATTATTTATCTTTTCAATAGAATTTTAAAAACTTAAATCCCTCACTAGTTTAATTTAATGTTGCAGCATTATAAGGTGGAAACAACAAAAATTAAAGAAGAGCAATGTCCACAGCCCGAAAATTATGGCTTAGAAACAACAAGCCCAAGAAAAATGATCAGGCCCATGGTTTTCTACAAAAAAATTATATAAATTAAACAAATGATAAAATGTTATTTAATATTTGGTGGGGTCAGTTTTCATGGTCCACCATGTGATCATAAAAAAGGTTCTCCCCCTACCAAGTAATAAATCGGGCCCATCCAAATAAAGAAGTAATAAATCTATGGTTGTCCTAATACTTTCCCATGAAGAGAAAGAACTCCCCTTTCACATACTAAACCTCATCTAAAATAGGTTAGTATAACTTGCATTAAATTTTTTTCTCTTGTTTTTATGCTATGAGTTTAGAATTGCTAAGTGTAACTGATGAGTTAGTAATTAGTGTTTTTAATATAATATTTGAGTCCGTTTTATTTATATTTGAGTTTGTTTTATTTCATTTTATTTCATTTTTAGAACTATTTTACTTCAATTGCAAGTTATTCAATTTCAGGATCAAATATTCTAAGGATTTAGTCTTGGAGCAAAAGAAAGGGGTTTGGAGCTGATTCGGGTTGAAAATATGAAGATTCGGTACAAAAATATGACATCCCCCAAGTCAGAAGCTTGGCACGGCCCGTGCCACCAGCCACACGGCCGTGCCACCTCCCAGGATTCCTTTGACTGCTTTTCTGCTTTCTGGACAAGCTACCTATTAGTTTATTTCTGACCTTAAAGCCCGTGGTTTCTTGTGGAACATTCTAGTGATGTATTTCTTAGGGCTTAAGTCATTGTAAACTATAAATAGAGTAGCTAGCAATCACAACAATTCATCTTTTGTTCTTGGAATTCAATAGTGACAATTGTTTTCTCTTAATAAAAGTTCT
>Ga0315914_1008868_pt1 | contig 13186 bp, 7 predicted proteins | sample MpolenodulesMG_FD_203920 | JGI IMG/M metagenome (GOLD analysis project Ga0315914, IMG submission 203920) | Medicago polymorpha root nodule microbial communities from Los Angeles, California, United States - elongated nodules | ecosystem: Host-associated > Plants > Roots > Nodule | place: USA...
CTGAAGGTGCAGAATGTTGTTCAGGTCCACACATTTTTGACAAGGGTGATCCACATAACCCCAAGTTTCCTTCATAGGAATCATTTGTAAACGTATTGAATTGCTTTCCCTGAGGTATTTCTCCCACGAGACGATTATTGGAAAGATCCAACACTTCAAGACTGTTAAGATTGGTTAATTCCAAAGGAATCGCACCGGTTAACATATTTGAGGAAAGATCCAAAGATTCCAAGTATGTCAAGTTTCCTATGGATTTGGGAATATGACCTGTAAGTCTGTTATGGGAAAGGTTAAGCCCTCTGATTGCATGAAGCTCACCAATAACGTCTGGAATCTCTCCTTCAAATTTGTTTCTCGACAAATCAATAATTACAAAGATGTTTGGAATTTTCACAAATGTCACGTTGTTCCCTTTTGTCGCCACAACCACGGAATCATAGTAGATTGCTACTTGTTGGATTGAGGCTGGGTAGGCCTTATTTCTATGATCTTCAGTCCATATACTATTACTCATATATTCCAACTCAGTAACATTCATCATGGCTTCAAACTTTTTGAAATAGGCTTTTGGTAGAGGACCACTAAAGTTATTGTTTGAGATATCAAAAATAGTTAAATTTGGAAATGGATGTTTGATCTTTGGATTAACAATGATACCATGCAGCTTATTGTCTCGCAAATGCAACACTTTCAAATATTGCAAGGTTTGAAGCCAATGAGGAAAAATGTCTTCTATTTTGTTGCTGCCAAGGTTTAGAAACTTCAACCCTTTACAGAGAGACAAGGATTTAGGAATATGACCTTCTAATTGGCTGCCATAGAGATTCAGACTCCCAAGTGCCTTTGAAAAGTTACTTGGCAAAGTGCCATGAAATTTGTTCATTTGTAGATCCAAAACTACAAGGGATGATAAATTAGCAAGACATTGTGGAATGGTGCCTGTCAATTGATTGTATGCCAAACTGAAAAATAAAAGAGATGTCATCGGTTAGTAAGTTATAACTAAGATCAAAGGATGCTTGTGGAATGGTGCCTGTCCATTGTTCCATTGATGTGAATAAGTTTTGAGAGAGGTTCAAAAATAGTGGTGAAGACCAATTGGGCACACTTCCACTAATTTTGTTATTAGACAGATCAAGATAAACACTTGGGAATTTTTCTGACAAATTAGGAAATTCAGTCAAACTCAAAGAAGACAAACCCAATTCAAATAGTCCAGAAAGACTGTAATTGACACTGGATTCAAAATTTATTGATAATTGGCTATTATCTGAAAGGTACATATATTTCAAATATTGAAGTTTGGAAATGTTTTGGAAATTGACAACACCACTCAAGTTGTTTGATGATAGATATAGATCACTTAAGTTTGCAAGGTTGAAAATGGATTCTGGAATATTGCCTTGTAGGCTGTTGTTACTTAGATATAGCTGCGTTAAGGAATATGATGAGATTGCGCTGATATGCCCTGTAAGTCGATTATTTGATAAATCTAATTCTACCAAAAATGGCAAGGATAACAAGGAGGGAGGAATTGTACCATTTAGCATGTTGTCATTTAACCTCAAATCAGTTAGCTTTTTGAACCCTGTAATTTTGTTGGGTAGAGGACCCTCTAATTTGTTATGAGAACAATCTAATTCAACAAGCTGAGACAAGTTGAATAATGAAGATGGAATTTGTCCTTCTAAATTGTTAAAATCTAAGTTGAGTTCTTGCAGTTTGGTCGTCCCACCGAACACATCTGGGATTTGACCGCTTAATGAGTTAGATGAAACATACAAGTGAATGAGATGACGAAGGTTTGAAAGTGATGTTGGAAGCTCACCTTCAATTTTGTTATTACTCAAAACTAATTCTTGAAAATTGTTTGAAATTTGAAATGCATTTGGAATTCGACCACTGAGTTCGTTGTCATCGAGATTCAAGAAAGTTAGAAGTGGAAGTTTTAAAAGTGAGAGTGGGATTGAACCTTTTAGGGAGTTTCTTGAGAGAGTTAAAGAGGTAAGATGGGTGAGGTTAGAAAATGACATTGGAATTTCCCCTTGGAATTGACAATATGACAGATCCAAGATTCTAAGAGAAGTGCTGCAACTTAATTCTGGAAGTTGGCCTTGAAGTTCATTAAATGACATGTCTAGTTCTTGAATACCTGGTAAACAAAGAAGGCTTCTTTTCAGTTTTCCACTTAATCCTGTCTCTGCAAGACTAAGAGTAACCAAAGAGGAAGATTGGTTGAACAGAAAAGCAATGGAGTTTGGTCTTAATGAAGACAAATATGTATCATCCAAAAACAACTCCCTCAAGTTTGTTGCGTTTTGCACAAGTCTCTTCAAGGTGGTCTCTTTCCAAACTAAACTGTATAGATAGGACCCATAGAGATGAAGTGATTGTAATTTGGAAAGATGTGAGATTTGAGTTGGAATTTCACCTTTAAAGAAACTACGAGACAATTCAAGATGTGTGAGACTCAGAAACGCACCAAACTTTGAATGAAAATAAGAGTCAGAGAAATCATTGTTAGAAAGGATGAGTTTTTGAATATAAGCAAGATGGAAAAGGGTACTGTTAGGATTGAATATACCTTTAAGACCTTCACAACCAAGGTTGAGTCCAATCACATGACCAGTGATGGTGTCACACGTGGGAGTAGGCTTGCTAACTTACTCCTTCATGTTTTTAGGTGTGGAACGCAACATAAATTGACAATACAATATTTAGTTTTGATGGTCTTTTCTTGGTGACAGTGGTCATTTTCGTTCAATACAATTGTTTAATATTTCTATCGGGAACTAATGGCTCGAGAATGTCTATCCACATAAAATATCGTTGGACCGGTCATAATTTTTTTTTATTTTGTTATACACATCGATACATACTCAGTAGACTTTTATAAAAAAAATTAGGAAATTTGTTCGACACTTATAAATTTATTATTAACTTTACTGTCTTAATGCATAACATCGTTTATAGTTTTTCCCTTAAAAATATCGTTTATAATTTAAATCATTTTGAAAAATAAATCATTCTTGCCGTACTTAACACTCCTTTTACGGGGCAAGTAAACAAGATTGGTTATTATAATTCCATTTTAACTTCTTCAAAAAGTAAAAAATAACCATAACAAAATTCATAATCATAAAATATTTTTCTAATTTTACATACTTTGTACAAATCCGGTATGCTTTCAATTAAAAATAAACTTCTTGATGCTTCCATTTTTTAATCGAAAATATAATTTAACTTATGTCCAGATGATCCGGAGCTTTAATGGAATGACAGAAAAATTTTGTTACTTCTTTTAATTCTTCATGTTTTATTGGTTTGCTACTTTTTTTTCACTCACAAATTGGGGTTCCCGATCTTTTTCCAATTTCAAACGAGGAAGAAGGGGGAAGTTGGAGAGGAAAGTTATGGTCAACAAATGAGGTGAAATTAGGAAAGTTGTACACTTGTTGATGAAAGAGAAAGGAATTGAGAACGAAAGAGAAAGAGTGTAAGTGAAGTGAGATAGAGTTAATGGGTTAGATTTGGTGTTAATAGACCATGATAAATTTAGTTAGATGATCTAATCTAGTGATGGAAAAAATTGGTCCATCATAGACCATTACTTCCGTTGGTCCAAACTAAACGCCGCCATGACTTAGATCTTTGCTGCAAAACATGGCAATCTCAAGTAAGGAGTTTGAATTTCTCAAAAACATTGTAAAATGGTCATTCGTTTCATTTAACTAATATAGTTTCTCTCTGATATCAATTTCGACGTGTTAGTTTGTCTTCTTACAAAAAAAACTAAAAATAGTTTTTCTCTTCAATTATTTTAATCCTATTTTGTCTATACATAACACAAAAACTTCAAGAATGAGACCAACATACCTTATTCATATACCTAATCATAACAAATAACAAATATTAATAGTTGAACTTCCAACTTATACAAAAAGGGGTATTGAAAATTACACAATCAATTATCAAACATTGCAGACAAAAGAGAGGTTGTTTAGTTACTCTATATGGTACAGTTAGTTATATACAAACTTGTACAAAATATTACAAGCTAAAAAAAAAAATTAAATAAAAATAGCTGAACCAGTTAAGTAGAAACAATTTCCCCCATACTCATTTTTAGTGGGTGAAGTTAGCAAAGTAAGAGAATAAATTTATCAAATACATAAAGCTTTGTACATATATAGTAAGAGAAGAAATAATTACTATTTTCAATCTCTCAATTTAAAAATAATAAATATATCTTGTAATTTGGCAATGACAGAACCCAATAATGTTCAATAGTTAGAGAAGCCTAAGCCAAGTTTTAATATATGAATTATTTTTGTCTCTAGGCATTTTGCTTATAAAATCTAGCTACAAATAATTATTTTGCTTTCTTTCTTTCTTTTTTTGGTCAAAAAAAAGAAAGCATTGAGTAGGGTTTTTTTTTGTAGGAATTGAGTAGGTAACATCAGCATGTAAAATAAAAGCTTTTAATACCAAGACCGGTACACCAATAATTGTATAAAATATTCTATTTAATATTGCCGGCCTAATTGGCATGGAAATATGATTTACGGGAATTGACCTGCATAATTTACAAATACGACATTTAAACAAAGTTGAAATACAATACAAATTAAAAATTGAAAGGGATTAAACTTCTATATTATATGACGAATTAAGATTTAAATTTTGATTAAGAGAGATATTCATATTTATTACCTAATCATGTCTTGAATATGATTACATCACATAGAGAGGACTCATGAAGAAAAAAAATGTTCTCTATGTATTCTTTGATTTTTAATTAGACAGTGTTTGTTTTATTCCATTTTCTTTTAGTGGATCACTTCCTTGCATGTAGATGCCGTCCTCCCTTAGAACTAAACAAAAGTTGGACAAGGAACCCATTATAAAATTCAACGGGTCTAGAAACTTTAGAATTATACTCTCTAATCATGTATATAAGCGAAAGTTAGATCAACGAAAATTAATATATCTTGTCAAAATTTAAAACAAATACATCAATTTTTGTTATCTAGCATTCTCTTGTATATAGGATCGGAGTGAGTAATATGATAATGGAACACGAACAACAAGGCTTGTGTCAAAAGATTCAAGGACTTTTAAAGTCCAAGTTGATACTTTTTATGGTGGCTATTTCTTATTTTAATATAAGACCCTTTAACACACTCTTCACATCCAACACTATTGGGTTTGGTGTAAATGGTGGGTCGTCCGATAATGGAAACCTAATAGCAATAATTGAATGAATTTTGAACAGACTTCGATACCATCTTAAAAAATCTTGAACAAGCTTTAATACCATCATAAAAATTATGGTTGAATCTTACACAACTCCACAAAACCGATTTATAGGGTGAAAATTATCTCTACTTATAAACACATTTTCAGACCATTTATTATCCAATGTGAGACTCTTTAACATAATTTTTTCTTATAATAAAAATAGGAGAGTTGTATGTGCACCAGATGTAAAGTCTAGGAAAGTGGGCTTGACGAAAAATTATATTACATCATAATAATATCTACTATATTGGATAGTCTTCTTTTATTCAAATTTTACGGTATTTTCTTCTTACTAGATTGAGCCATAAACATTTAACTCATTTAATTTCATAGTTTAATCAAATGAGCTTGATATAATCGCATAAAATTTTGTAATTTAGTACCTATATACAAACACAACACTATATTTTGATGTAGTCATTTTTCTTCAACTTTTATCTGTCACTTTTATTTACAAATTTATCACTCTTTACTCAATTAGAAACAACTTTCCAGTTGTTAAAGATGGCAGTAGCTTTGGTTGGAGGAGCATTTCTCTCTGCTTCTGTACAAACCTTAATGGACAAACTAGCTTCAAAAGAGTTTCAAGATTATATCAACAATAAAAAGTTGAATGTATCACTCTTGAGACAATTAGAAACTACACTGCTGGCTTTTCAGGCTGTGTTGGATGATGCAGAGGTTAAACAAATCAACAATCTTGCTGTCAAACAATGGCTTGATGAGTTGAAAGATGCAATCTTGGATGCTGAGGATTTGCTTAACCAAATCAGTTATGATTCCTTGCGATGCAAGATGGAGAATACACAAGCTGAAACTATCACTAATCAGGTGCGAAACTTTCTTTCGTCTCCTTTTAAAAGTTTCTATGGAGAGATCAATTCCCAAATGAAGATCATGTGCGAAAGGCTCCTACTTTTTGCTCAGCAGAGAGACATCCTCGGTTTGCAAACTGTGAGTGGGAGAGTTTCTCGTAGAACGCCTTCAAGTTCATTAGTAAGTGAATCTTTTATGGTTGGTAGGACTGATGATAAACAAAAACTAATGGATATGTTGTTATCACAAAGAGACACATGCATTAATATAGATATAGTCGCAATTTTGGGCATGGGAGGTGTTGGAAAAACAACCCTTGCTCAACTTCTTTACAATGATAAGGAAGTTCAAGAACATTTTGATTTGAAGGCATGGGCTTGTGTGTCAGAGGATTTTGATATTCTGAGAGTAACCAAAACTCTTCTTGAATCTATCACTTCAAGATCTTGGGAAAGCAATAATCTTGATTTCCTTCGAGTTGAATTAAAGAAAAACTTGAGGGAGAAGAGATTTTTGTTTGTGTTGGATGATATGTGGAATCAGAGTTATAATGATTGGGATGAGCTAATAAGTCCCTTCGTTAATGGAATAACTGGAAGCAGAGTGATCATAACAACTCGCCAACAAAAAGTTGCAGATGTTGCACACACGTTTCCTATCCACAAATTAGACCCTCTCTCTGACGAAGATTGTTGGTCTTTACTCTCAAAGCATGCTTTTGAAATTGTCAGGTTTGATGAAAACAAATACATAGACCTAGAAGTAATTGGTAGGAAGATCGCAAGAAAATGTGGAGGGTTGCCAATAGCTGCTAAAACACTTGGAGGACTTCTACGTTCAAAGGTAGATAGAAAAGAGTGGACCGCAATCTTGAACAGTGATATATGGAACCTACCAAATGATAATATACTTCCTTCTTTGTTTTTGAGTTATCAAGATCTTCCCTCGCATTTGAAAAGATGTTTTGCCTATTGTTCAATTTTTCCAAAGGATTATATTATCGATAGGAAGCAGTTGGTTTTGTTGTGGATGGCAGAAGGTTTCCTCGAACATTCTCAAGGTGAAAATGCAGCAGAGGAACTAGGTGATGACTACTTCGACGAATTTTTATCAAGATCCTTAATTCAGCAATATGGAAGACATCAGTTTTTCATGCATGACCTTGTCAATGATTTAGCTACATTGGTATCAGGAAAAAGTTGTTGGAAACTTGAATGTGATAAAATCTTCAAAAATGTACGCCATTTTTCATTTAACCAAGAAGAGTATGACATTTTCAAGAAGTTTGAGATCCTCTATGATTTCAAATGCTTGCGAAGCTTTCTACCTACTGGCACATGGACGGGAAAAAAGTACTTGTCTAAAATGGTGGTTTATGATTTGCTACCATCACTTAGAAGGTTGCGTGTGCTATCATTATCAAACTATACAAACATCACCATGCTACCAGATTCATTTGGTAATTTGGTGCAGTTGCGTTATCTAGATGTCTCACACACCGAAATCAAAAGCTTGCCTGAAACAATATGTAACCTTCATAATTTGCAAACCATGCTTTTATCTAATTGCCAGAATCTCACTGAATTGCCGGTGCATATTGGAAAGTTGATTAGTTTACGTCACCTTGACATATGTGGTACAAACATAAAGGAGATGCCAATGGAAATTGTTGCGCTGGAAAGTCTTCGAACTCTTACCTTTTTTGTAGTGGGAAAGCAACACACAGGGTTAGGTATCAACGAGCTTCGAAAATTCCCACACTTGCATGGAAAACTTACCATCAAAAACCTTCATAATGTCATTGATGCCATGGGAGCTTATGATGCCAATCTAAAGAGCAAGGAACAAATCGAGGAGTTGGAGTTACAATGGGGTGAACAAACTGAAAATTCACAAGTAGAAAAAGATGTGCTAGATGCATTGAAACCATCAGTAAGCTTGAAGAAACTGAGCATTCGCTTGTATGGTGGGACAACCTTCCCGAGTTGGTTGGGAGATTCTTTATTTTCTAATATGGTGTCCCTGCGCATCAATAATTGTAAATATTGCATAATGCTTCCACCATTAGGGCAGCTACCTTCTCTCAAGTACCTACTGATTAGCGGCATGACGATGTTGGAGACAATTGGTTCAGAGTTTTATTTTGTCCAGAGAGGAGGAAATACTGATTCTTTATTCCAATCATTTCAATCTCTCAAACTTCTAGAATTTTGGTACATGCCAAATTGGAAGGAATGGCTTCCATTTGAAGGTGACAAATTTCCTTTTCCTCAACTTAAAACTTTACGGCTAAACCAATGTCCTGAATTGAAGGGACATTTGCCTAGCCACCTTTCTTCCATACAAGAAATTGAAATAAATGGTTGTCATAATCTCTTGCCTGCACCAAAAAATCTTCATTGGCTCTCCTCAATCAAAAAAATAACTATTATGGGTTCTCCTAGGGATACTAAACGAACTCAGTGGTCGTTACTTCAGAATGATTCTCCGTGTTTGCTGCATGACGTAAGAATATGGTGCTTCCATACACTATTGTATTTGCCTAAAATGATAATAAACAACAATTGTCTTCAACACTTGACACTCAATGATATTCCTTCTCTTGCTTCATTTCCAGTTGATGGTCTTCCCCTTTCATTACAGTCACTTGTTATTCATCGGTGTCCGAATTTAACATTCTTCCCTTCTGAAACATGGAGCAGTTACACATCACTTGTGAAATTGGAGTTATGGAATAGTTGTCAAGGACTTACCGCCTTCCCATTGGATGGTTTCCCTGCACTCCAAAGTATTCACATTTACGGCTGTCGGAATCTAGAGTCCATTTTTTTATATGACCGTTCTCTCCCTCGTTCCTCAACCATCCAATCACTTTCAATCAGTCGTTGTAAGGCACTGCCTCAACAGATGGACACCCTCACTGCTCTTGAACATTTATCTCTTTATGATCTTTCAGAAGAACATAAGTTATCATTATGTGAAGGAGCCTGCCTACCTCCAAAACTACGATCAATTTATATTGTATCAGTGGGAATATCAACGCCTGTAACTGAATGGGGTCTCCAGCACATGAATTCTCTTTCGAAATTGAGTATTGGAGGTGACGATGATATTGTTAACACCTTGTTGAGCGAGCGGTTGCTGCCTATTTCCCTTGTGTCTCTCACAATCACTCATCTCTCGAAAATGAAATCATTTGAAGGAATGGGACTTCGACACCTTTCTTCTCTTGAAACACTTCGATTTCGATATTTTTCAAGACTTGAGTATTTGACAGAAGCCACATTGCCTTCTGCTCTTAAATCATTAAAATTTGAAAATTGTCCAAGACTTGAGTCACTGCCAGAAGACAGGCTCCCTTCATCTCTTAAGCTATTGAGCATTAAAGAATGTCCTCTGCTAGAAGATAGGTATGGAAATGAGAGAGGGGAACATTGGTCCAACATTGCTCACATACCTGTCATAAAAATAAATGGCCAAGTAACTATTTAGCTAGTTAGGAAGAATTTATTCATATATTTTGTAAGATATTTGATGTTCCTTCAAGATTATCTTCCTTGCATACTTTTTAACTGATTATTTTCTGCAAGCCTGCAACTATTTTTCCGTTGGATTGACTTTTCTATGTAAATAATTTTTAAGTATTTACAGATAACATTTTTCTTTACTCTTTGTTATCTTTGTTAAAAAGTTAAGTATGGATTGTATGGAAAGTCATCGAATCTTACACGCATCTGTTGAATACAGTTAAAATATCTCCTTTCTTGAAACCTGTATGCATAGACAGCAGTGGTCCACTATTGTTAGGGATTACATAATCTGTTTTGTTTTTCAAAATCATAATCCTGATTGAGAGAATTTCAGATTATTCTTTTGTAGTTAATATGTCAATGATAGGACCTGCATAGTGCATAACTGTCCAGCATGCCGTATAAAAGTTTTCTTATGTGTAGAAATTTGAAATTGAATTTGGTATCCTGAGGTTTACAACACTCACATAGACTTCACGCCAACGGAGACTCAAAATTATAAGGGAGTCTTTATCATGACCTATTACCAACCAGAACCAGTGACTCAAAATTTGTTACTCATAACTGTAATGAGTAGTATATTGATTCAACTCATTACCACTTGTTTTATATAGGTTTTCTGTATAGGATCATCTCACATTGACCTAATCAGCTACATTTTGCTGACCTAAAAGATCAACATCTTTTCTGTATAGCTGCAAAGTAGCCTTATATCATATTATTTACACGATTCAGCAAAAACTACAAACAAATCCTACCAATTTGCTTTTTTTTTTCCTTTTCTTTTTCTTATAAGGACTATTTGATTACGAGGTTTTAAATCACATTCACATTACGATTGTATCGCACTATACTGCAGAGTATCATATCGAATGTGGCTGATATGAACTCAAGATTTAAAACTTATAAGATTCTACTAAGTCTTGAATAGTTAACTCTCCACAGTCCACACGACACTTATGCATAAATTCATAAACTAAAAGATAATACTTGCGTATAAACTTAACAAGATTAGGATGATGCAGTTTCCAATATCGTTTATTTCATCCTAATAGCCAAAATATTTCTTGCTGCAATCCATATAATATTTCATCCTGCAAGGCACAATAAAAAACAAGAACAAAATATATTAGTAAGCAAGCAATCAATTTTGAACACATGATTAAAATAACAATGCTAATTATAAAATTAAAGGAGGAAACCATGTGGACCAAGTTATTGTACCCTAACACCATCGGTGATGGATGTCCTTCCCCAAGATGAGCGAGTTCAACCCAGAAAGATAGATCGGCAAAATCATTGAGGCCAAGTTCCGAACCAGAATTTCCGATTTGATTATGGCGTGTGATCATTGCATACCTTTTCTCAAACACTTTGAACCTGTAGTGCTTCTCTTTCTCTGAAGAGTATGTTCTGCTATATTCCTTACACCAATCTTCGAAGTTTTCATAAGTAGCCTATCATTAAGAATCACGATAATTAGATTAGGTACAGAACACACACAAGATTTTAAAACAAAGGTCTACGGTCACAATCTACGAGACTACATCATGATGTATTGGTTTTTATGAAGCTAAAACAATAACGAGACCTCAACCTAGGTCGCATTGGCGGTATTTGACTGCAATTCTCGGCAACATAAAAATTGCAATGTAATTGCAATATTTAAAACAATTATACTGGCAGAATTTCGAAAACAATATCATGAGAGAAGTCGAAGATATATTTTTGTGGTGATGGTAATGAACCTGATATTGGAGATAAAACCGTTCTTGAAACTGAGAGACTAGCGATTCTTGAAGTTTGGAGGCTCGCATTTTGGTTGCGTCGATTTTTCCTTTTAATGCTTCCATTGATTTGCAAACTTTAAGAAATTTAACAGCTGGTGGGAAGGTTGATCAGAGATATTGAAGCCAACTGTTGGAATATTCCCTTTATTTTTTATATTGACTAAATATTTTTTAGTAGACCAAAAAACATTAGTTTTTCGTCTTATTTCATGTACACTAACAAACACTTGCACTGTTGTACATATGCAAGTGAAAGGCAAAACAGTAACCACATGGTCACACCTCTTTCGTTGTAACAAACTCTGCAGGATTGTACCACAATTTTTTTTCATTCCACCTACTATACAAAATTTGGAATTTTCCTCAATTAACAATGGAGCTTAACCTAGATGAGTTGTAGTATAAATAAGTTCTATGGAAAAATAACAAGTCAGAAGCACGCATTTGAGAACATTAAGAAAAACAAAAATGAAGGGACAAAGGAGTCCAATGAGAGTTTTGGAGAGATCATTCCAGCCATTGTTGTCAAAATCCCAACTTAAGTCCTAAAATCCATGATTTTGCGACTTTCTTCACCTTCAACGACTCAAATCAGAATCCCAAAATAAGCAAAATCTATCAATTTTGATTGCGATTTTACGATTTCTTATAAACTAAGTCATTTATGACTATATACCATTTATAACATATATTTAGTATTATTATTTTTTTGGTAAAATCCATTGATTTTGATTGCTATTTTATAATTTCCTCTAACGATTCTAAAAAAGTCCTTAAATAAAATCCTTCGATTTTGATTGCGATTTTACGAGTCCCGATTTTGTTATTTCCTTTCGACCTAAAATAAAGTCCCGATTTTGACAACCTTGATTCCAGCTACGATCATTATTTTCAATCATCTCAACATCCTTTTTGTTTGGTGAATAATTCTCTCTGTCTCTAACCACCACATTTTTCTGTTTCTGCAAACCTTACACACACTTTTCCCGTTTCTGCATACCATTTATTGATAAAAGTTCAAGGTAATATTATTATGTAACTATATGGCTTTACATTTATTTCCTGTATATTAAATATGAAATAAAAGAAATTGCACATTTTTTATTTATAAATGAAATTTTTGCACCTTTTATTTTACGGAAGAAATTTGTGCACCTTGAAAATACGAGTACTTGTCAAATGTATTTTTAACTCTTTGTCCCTTGTATTAGAATAAGTAATCAATAACTGAAGAGCGCTTCTGAAGAATGCTTCTGAAGTAGCGCCTCTGAAGTGGAGCGTCTGAAGTGGAGCTCCTGAAGTGGTGCGTCTGAAGTGGAGCGTCTGAAGTGGAGCTCCTGAAGTGGTGCGTCTGAAGTGAAGCTTCTGAAGACAGACTCTGGTGTAGTTAGTTAGAGGAGTTTGTTACAACATCTAGTTGTATATATACACTTCCTTGTATTGTAAATAATTGTAGTTGTGTGATTCAATAAAAAACTCTCTCATTCATTGTTTCTTCCGTTTCAGTTCTCAATTTTCTGTTAGTTATTCATCTTGCTCAAAACAGCTTATTTTAATAAGCACTTTCGCTGCGCATAGAACAGTGTGATTGTTCTAACAATTGGTATAGAGAGCCTGGGTTGAATCTTAGGGAAACACGAGTGAAAAGTGAGGGGAATCATCATTGGGAAACACTGAGTGAGGTGTGTGTATTGATTTCTCTGTTTTCTTGAGACTTAGCGAGATGAACACTAACGGTTTTGGATCAAA
>Ga0315914_1008870_pt1 | contig 13184 bp, 12 predicted proteins | sample MpolenodulesMG_FD_203920 | JGI IMG/M metagenome (GOLD analysis project Ga0315914, IMG submission 203920) | Medicago polymorpha root nodule microbial communities from Los Angeles, California, United States - elongated nodules | ecosystem: Host-associated > Plants > Roots > Nodule | place: USA...
CCCCCTCTTGTGTTTTTTCTCACCTTCAAATACATGTTAAGGACTGTTTATTGAGTTGTAACTCGTTGTGCTACACCAAAGCTTTGAAGCAAGGTTGTAGTTATTTGTTTGAAGGTAACTTCACCATTTGTGTGTTTGAATCAGATAATCACAAGAGCTATGATTGATTGTAGGATAGTGAGATGGGAGCTCAAATCTAGGAGTTCCTAGGTTGAAGTCTAGACGGGTAGGTCCTAGGTCTTAAGATGTAAACGAGGAGTTTGCTGAGAACTTTAGAATAAGGACTAGTGGATTTCCTTCATGGCTTGGTAGCCCCCAGAGTAGGTGTGTTTGTCACCGAACTGGGTTAACAACTCTCATGTGCCATTTACTTTCTTGTCATCTATTTTTCTTGCGTATTATTTGCTTATTTGCGTAATGTTGAAACATTAACCTCAACATTCGTTTTCTGTGTGTACGGTGTTGGAACATCGCATAGAACATCTTAATATTGTGTGCTAGAATTTGACATAAGCATCAGAGACTGATTGGTCAGTTGATGATGATTCAATGATAGATTGAAGGGGAGAACCCGACATGAAATGAGGATGGACAATCAAGGTTGTAAAGGTTTCGGAGGCCATTTGTGTAGTTTCAAGTTGTTGTTGTTGTTGTTGGTTTTCTGAAACAACTATGTCAGGTGCTATCTTATAGGCCTTTTGTGGAGTTATATGCCTTTCACGACCTAAATGTTTCTCTAGGTTTCTAATAGTGTGTGGTGAATCTGGGGTTGTTGGTTTTGGTTGAGATGATGATGATGTTATGTTATGAGAGGCTGTCTGCACTGAGTCTCCTTCAAACTTCTCATCTTGAAGTAGGGTTTGAAGGGGCTTCACACAAGGAGGTTGAAGCCAATGATCAGTAGGCAGATTCTGACATATTTCAATTCTTTTCTAAAGCATCATACTAGTCCTTTCATCTATGGTTGATTGCTTAGAATCATCAACATCATCAAGCTTTTTAGAAGTTTTGGTTGTTGGTGAGGGAGGTAAAGCTTTATCTAGATTTCTGTAGACTCTACTTAAGGGTATGTCATCTAGATTGGTTGTGATGTGTGTAGGTGAAGATGGGTCTAGATCTATTGTATCAGAAAGAGGATTGTTAGAAACATTACCTCTTGCATGAGCAGCTTCTGAAGTTCCTTGTTCCCTCTTCACTTGCATAGTTTCATTTTCGCTTTCTAGCTCATCAATAGTCTTCTTTTGTTTCAGCAAATCCTGGCATATGCCTTCATAGGATTCAAACAGTTCATCATAAGTGATGTCCTCTCCATAGGGATCCTTCTCAGAGTCACATCTTCCTGTGAAAACAGTAACATAATTGGAACTTTCTTCATTTGGTTCCTCTTCGTCATCAGACCAGGATACATAGTTGCCTTTTTGTTGCCTCTTGAGATGTGTAGGACATTCTGACTTGTAATGACCATACCCCTCACATCTAAAACACTGAGGACCTTTTCCTGGATTTGATTGTTCCTCTGCTTTGACCCTTTTCTACGAATCATCATTTTTCTTTATGTCATATGGGATGTCTCTAACATTTGGTCTTCGTCCTCTTTCCAATTTTTTCATGATGTTGTTGAACTGTTTACCAAGTAGCACCACAACTTCTGATATTTATTCATCAGTCTCTAATTCACTATCAGTTTGAACAACACTTGTATTAGACAAGAAGGCAATGCATTTTTTCTTCTTCTCCAACTAATCATTGGTAGCCATCTCAAAAGTTTGAAGTGACCCAATAAGTTCTTCTACTTTCATATTTGCAATATCTTGAGCTTCCTCAATGGCAGTCACATTCATATCAAATTTTTTGGGAAGAGATCTGAGAATCTTTCTAACCAACCTTTCTTCTGACATTTTCTCTCCCAAAGCATCAGAGGCATTTGCAAGTTCCAGAATGTTCATGTAAAAGTCTTGAATGAGTTCATCATCTTTCATCCTGAGACTTACAAATTTTGTGGTGATTAACTGCAGCTTTGACATCTTGACTTTCGACGTACCTTCATGTGTAGTTCTCAGGATGTTTCAGGCATCCTTGGCAACATTGCAATTGTTGATTGATCTAAAAATGTTTTTGTCTACCCCATTGAACAAGGCATTCAAGGCTTTGTTATTACCAAGTGCTAGATCATCTTCAACTTTTGACCACTCTTCTTCTGGTTTTAAGCTCAATGGTGTTATTGTCATCTTTGTCTTTGATACGTGGGTGATCTTATCCCTTGAGAACAACATTCCATGTCTTGTTATCAATAGATTTGAGAAAAGCTATCATGCGCACTTTCCAGTAGTCATAGTTAGACCTATCCAAAGTAGGTGGTCTGTTGACTTGTCCTCCTTCCTTTTTCATGGTACCAAAAATTATCTTCCGTGGAGCTCACCCAGAAACTTAACATGGTGCCTGCTCTGATGCCAATTGAAATTTCGGTACGTAGAAATAACAAAATTAGTACACAATGTTATGACATGTCTAATGTCTCGCAAGAAGTTAGAACATCGTGACAACTGTAATTACAGATAGCAAATATAATAGAAGGAGAAAAAGTAAATAACTCAGGTTATTTGTTGACCTAGTTCGGTGCAACTTCACCTATATCTGGGGGCTACCATGTCAGGAAGGAAATCCACTATAGTAGTATCAATTGGAAGCATACATAAAAGCCTTCACCGCCCTACTAACTTCTCACCTAATCACTATCCGTGGTATTTCTACCTAAGACTCTAACTAGTTCTAAATGAGAGCCCACTCACTTCCTCTTAGTCATAAACTAGTGACCGTCCTTGACATCCTTAACAAATGTTGGAGACACTCTACTAGAAAAAGAATCAACTCGTGCTTAAAAGCTTTGAGAGATTCAGAGTATTACAACTCAATTACAAAGTCCAACTCAAATATCAAAGTGATATAAGAGTTGCTTACAAATAATAATGACATACTAAAACCCTAGATGACTCTTTTCAATTGCGGCTTCAGTGAGTTTTTAGGTCTTTTGTCTTTGTTTATATAGCCTGAATGCAGAAAGATGTGATGCGCAAGTCTTGGCTAAAGATCAGCTGAAATCTCGAAATTTAAGCACAAATATTCTGAAGCAGATCAGATGTTTCCTTAAATGTTGCAACAAAATTCTTAAGAACTAAGTTAAGTATGAACCGCCTTCCTCTGCTTCTAGAAACACGCTAACTTGGTCAACTCTTCAGATGATACTAATCTTCAGAGAATATATGAAAATATTCACATTAAAATTGAATCCCCGTGTAAGCAGATCAAGGCACGCTATAATGTCGTACCAAAATGTTTAAGACATTGTGTCTGACATCTTGCTTGACTTAAAGTTTTAACAAAATGCAGCCAACACATGTCTAAAACCTAACAAACGGCTTAGGGGCAACTGTTTTGGACCGGTCACAAGACCAACCGCACGATGACACGTGGCCTAAGATACATCGCCTTAGAGCTCTGCACCCAAAGGAGCACACCAGCTTGTGTGCACCATGCCACACAAGAGCGCATTCTCGCGCGATGATCACCCTACACGTGTCCTGCTCCGTCCCTAATCATACTCTGCACACCCGAAGACGGTTATGACCAACACGCGCCTATATAAGGGTGAACTTGCTTCACCCTCAAGGTACACGTCACTTTTCACAACACTTCCTACACACTCTTTCTCAGTTCCATTACTGACTTGAGCGTCTAACTTGCCTGCAGGCACCTTTCGTTCCACCGTGAAAACTCATCGTCGCCGCGTCGCCGTCACATCAAAGCACTTTCTACCACCGTTGCTATTCAACCGTTCTCACCGGACATATCAACTTTGATATTGGGGATAAGTATAAAGTTAAGAAAAAGGTTTTGGGGTTAATTGTAAATGTTTAATTAAGTAGAAAGTGTTTAGGTTCTATAACTGTTTGAGTCCGAAAACTTCATATATTCTTTTGCAGTTATACTTATTCTAAAATAACCAACGAGACTTGCAATGCTTAACGACATCCTGCAGTGTCCGTATACATTTTTCTTAAGATACTATACATAGGTTTATTATTATTTTATTTAATTAGGCTATAAGCTTTTGTTTATAATGTTTCATTGGCTACATGAAAACTCCTTTTAGTTTAACCATTCAATCATTTCAAAACCAAGTTGATATTTTTTTTAATTTACTTTACATTTCACCACTTTTAAGACATTTTAATTATTCTTTGGTCTTTTGGGGGGATGGGGAAGGATGAATGTTTTGCCGTTGTTATCCTTGCATTCTTATAGTGGCTTTTATAATGTTGACATGCAATATAAATTTCATATCTATGAAATTATTGTGTTGTGTTGTACTTTTTTAGGTTTATTTTTTCTATCTTGTTTTACAAAAGGTTTGGGAGAAGCATGTGCAATGGTGCTGAATCTCGAGGAAATATAAATGGTGAGGTAGTGATATCAAAGGTTGAGAATTGCCATGAAGAAAGAATGCGAAATACAGAAGGTAGTGAAAGAACTTGCAATTGTGGCACTGGTCTTCTTCAACGTATATATCATCATCTTAGTACTCTTCTTCCTACCATTTCAATATCTGAGGTTAGTAACCTCTATCTATCTATCTATCGCTTCGTGTTTTTGTTATGTGGACTGAGCAAAGATTTTCTCATGTTTTCTACACTCGTTTGTTGGGTTTAAAAGATGAATTTAAAACATTTCGAAAACCTAACATGATATCATATAATGATGAACTAATTTTTTTGTTGACACATATACATATAAACGAAAACAGAATATAGGTGTCATGGGATCCATGTCCAACCCACACACCTAAACTATGTCCCAGTAGTAACCACTGCACTTCAACAACATAAGGGGCACATAATGAATTTAAGGGTTTCCATAATTAATGTTTGTAAGGTAACTAGAAGAACATATACATTTATAGCAAAATGATAATGATATTCTCGTGAAAAATATTGTAGGTTTAATATAATTTTTATAACCAACTGACATCAGGCTTAACAAGGATGAGTATGTACCAAAAAAAGCATGAGTAATACTTGGCTTAATAAAAAAGCCTGTTATGGCGTCACCTCGTGAAATTGTTCAAATTGGTAGGAAGTCTAAGGGATAAGTTGAATACGAATGACTCTTGTAGAAGTATTGGGTTAACCGATTGTTGCGGTGTTCTCCGTGGAAGTGATGGTCAATGGTTGTGTGGCATTGCTAAAGGTGTTGGTATGTGTGGTGTCTATATAGTACAGCTTTAGGAAGTGTTTGAAGTATGCGAAAAGGTTAGGATTCAGAGCAGGTGAATTGAATGTGGATTCTCTAGTGGTTTCTAATATCCTTTTTAATAATGAGAATGGACGCCCGGTTGGTAGATCATTGTATGTGAAGATTCGTGGATTGCTTGAGTTGGAGTGGAATGTAGTGATACATCACAATTATGGTGAAGCCAATCAGTATGTTAATGCCTTGACAAACTTTGGATGCTTGAATACCGATATTGTTTATTACGAGACTTGCCCGACTCAATTATCTCTTTCAGTTTTGCAAAATACAATCTATTATTAATCGTTATGTTTAAGATTGACTCGTTTTACTGTATACTGACAAACTCTATTTATTCGACACTCACAAGAGTAAGCAAAATATAATCTCATATAATTAAGTGATTGAACTCAAATGTTAATGAGGTTCATCAAAAGATGATCGTTAAAAAAAACTAGAGTTTGAATTTTGGGTGAAACAATGATTAAACTTTACTTACCTTGCTCTTGATTTTGGAAGTCAAAGGGTTAACACAAAAATATATATAATCTCATATTGTTGCAGTCAGTTACTCCACACACGCTCAAATCAAGAAGATTTGTGATCATTTGATTATCGATCGTACTATCCAAAAACTAAGCAGATGTTTTTTGTAAAAATTAAAATTACTGAACCCGAGATCATTGTGGATAGTTCGAACTCAATCAGATGTAGATGTGGAGCCTTGATGGCATGAATGTAGGGAACCTAAGTTAATATAATATAGTTCATTGAAACTATCGCAACATATAGTATATGAGAAATGATATTTATACAAGAATTTTTTAATAACTTAAAATCAAATAATTATCCATTATGTACTTTGTCATGAGTTGGATTTACAACCTTAAAATCAAAAAATTAATCTCTTCTATTGTGCAATGAGAATACAAAGGAACATCAATAGAAAATTATAAACACAAAAAAACACAAATGGAAGACATGCCCATGAATCAGATTTTGGGTTTCCATCTTCATTGTTGTGAATGAGTCAGCAGTGTACTATTCCATATTATTTAATACTAGAATATATATTACTATTATAATACTACTATTTTTTACAACTATAATATAATATATTCTGCGCGTGCGTGTGTTTAATACAGTTCATAATAAACCATGTCTTGTTCTTCATAGTGTTGGTCCATAATTCTTGAATATTTTATTTTTGTCTTATAAATAAATTATGACTATGATTATGTTGTTCAATACTATGCCTTTTAAAGCTTCCATCATTTCTTTAATATTAAGTTTTAGATTCAAATGATTCTTGTTTAATATGACCCCCATTTTTTCTTACTATAAATTTATGATGACGTCATTACATGGATCATCTTCCCTTAAAAAAATATGTGGAACCATATCGTCGCTAGTCTAAACTCAAATTGTCTAGGATGCTACTAATATATATTATGAGAGAAGTGAGATTTGGGAGCAACTTTTACTTTACATTATTATTATTATTATTTCCTTTTATTCATTTTCACTTATTGTGTCTCTTTCTTCCTCTTAGCTACGTTGTTAATAATAATACATCTTGTTAGATTCCTATAATGTGACGAGTTAAGGTTTGAATTCTATTTGAGAAGGATGTTTACATTTAGTGGCTTACATTCATCATATAATAGTACCTCTACTCTAGGGAACTTAACGAAGAAAAAAAAAAATACTTCATTAATACATACTGATTCTACATTAACAATCTAAAAATAAATCATAGTGTTGTGAATTCATTGAAAAATCACACCAATAAAATATTTGATGTGTGGAGAAAAAATAATCAAGCAACTAAAATAAAGTGGGTAACACTTATAAATCACAAGCAAAAGTAGAAAACAACGAGAGATAGAAAGAGAGAACACACGAAATTTGTTTATCCAGTTCGGTCCAATACTGACCTAGTATGGGGGAGAGAGCAGTCACATGTTCCACTATAATGACGAGTAACTTTATAAAGAGATATCAAAAGGTTACAAGAATTAGACTTCAAACCTAATTCTACCCAAAGTCACAATCTCTTTCCGTGACCAGAGACTCAATCCTAATAGTGTTTCCCAAGGTGAATCAATCCCAACCCTAGTGTCTGTTGCAAAGAGCAAACTCTACAAACCCTAGTTTTTGTGTTGGCTTCTAAACCCTTGTTTTCAACTCTCTACTATCTGAAGGTTTCATCTGATACAAGATCTATATTTATAGAGAAATATAACTCGTAAATTTGGAATGATATCACGCTGAAGATACGTTTCCTTTTTCTTTTCCTTCAGCACAAAATATATTTGCATCAAATATTCCCTTTAAAAATATATTTGTATCAAATCTTCCTTCATATGGTACAAAAATATATTTATTGTCCATAAATATATTTTTAGCACAAAATTTATTTGAAACAAATCTTTTATATTTTTAGCAACAATATTCTTCATCCAACAAATTTTAAGTCATATTACAACACAGAGAATGTCGATAATATTTATAGACATGTTTAGAAAGTGATCTCAAACTAAGAATACAGTAAGATATGATGATTAGATACATGTGTTATTTTTTATTATTTAGTTAATGTATAGTACGCATTCTCCATTAGAATTGCTCATTTCATGGACCTTTTGCCAGCAGTTTTGCTTGAAAGTTCGGCATGGATTAGTTTTTCATACACAATATAGCAATTGGTGTGTTGTTTTTTTTTAAGGATTTAATTAGTATTTTTTTATGAACAACAATAGTAATTAGTATAATTACACAATTTTTGTTGAGATATATGAAATAACAATGCAAATTATTTGCATGCAGGTGAAAGAAGAGTTGCGATCGCTCTCAAAAATTGCGTGTCCCATAACAATGACAAGCCTAATGATGTATTCTCGGTCAATTATCTCAATGCTTTTCCTTGGTCGACAAGGAAAAGCAGAGCTAGCTGGCGGTTGCCTAGCGCTTGGTTTCGCCAACATCACCGGAAATTCCATTCTCAAAGGCCTAACAATGGGGATGGATCCACTTTGTTGTCAAGCTTATGGAGCCAAAAGATGGTCAGTTCTAAACCAAACACTTTTCAGAACACTCTCTCTCCTCCTACTCGTTTCAATTCCAATTTCACTTTTATGGCTAAACATGGAACCACTCCTTCAATTACTAGGTCAAGACCCTAGTGTCACAAAAGTTGCACAAATTTACATGCTCTACTCAATTCCTGAACTATTAGCTCAATCTTTTCTCAATCCAATAAGAACTTTCTTAAGAACTCAAGGCTTAACAACACCAATTACTATGGTTGCATCAATTGCAGCACTATTACACCTACCAATAAATTATTTCCTAGCTACATACTTAAAATTAGGTGTAAAGGGTATTGCATTAGCCACTGGAATGAATTCAATAAACATAACATTAGGGTTGTTGGTTTATATTGTTTTCTCAAATAAACCAATCAAGCCATGGCAAGGTGTTAATATATTTGACTCAATTTTTCATGGTTGGAAACCATTGCTTAGCCTTGCAATTCCTAGTTGCCTTTCAGTTTGTTTAGAATGGTGGTGGTATGAGATAATGCTATTTCTTTGTGGTTTATTAACTAACCCTCAAACTTCGGTTTCTACGATGGGAATACTTATTCAAACACTTGGTTTTCTGTATATCTTTCCATATTCACTTAGTGCATCTTTGACAACAAGAATCGGTCACTCGTTAGGGTCAGGACAGGCCTCTCGAGCACAAGGAACAGCTATAATTGGAATTTTGATCGCGTTTTCACTTGGAGTTTCGGCTTTTATTGGATCAGTTTTAGTGAGGAAAAATTGGGGGAAATTATTTACCAACGAGGTACAAATTATTGATATGATAAGAAAAATACTTCCGATTTTAGGGTTATGTGAAATTAGCAATTGGGCGCAAACGGTATCGTGTGGGATTTTAGCTGGCACCGCACGTCCTTATGTTGGTGCTAGGATTAATTTGTGTGCATTTTATTTAATTGGGTTACCGGTTTCAATTTTCGCTTCATTTGTGTACAAATTTGAATTGGTTGGTTTGTGGTGTGGAATGTTGGCAGCACAAGTTTCTTGTTTTTGTATGATGGTGTATACATTGATTCAAACTGATTGGGAGCAACAAACTAGAAGGGCATTGGAGTTGGCTCAAAAAACAACAGAGCAAGAAAGCGTAATCGATGAGGAAAGTGTATTGCTTGATACTCTTTAAGTGTATGTTTGGATCTGCGGTTGAAAATTGCAAAATCGCATTCCAATGCATGTAACTCTGGAAGTTACAACTTTTTGTTGCCGCGGTTCCAAACATGCTGTACGGCTTTTAATACTATTAGAAGTATTTTTTCCCTTTCAAATTACACTTAATTAATTGGTGGATTTTGCTCAAATTTCATTGATATAAAAGAGTACTCAAATTCATTCTCATTTTAGTGAAATTCATGGAATACCCCCTATGATTAAGTATTAATTTTGAAGAGTTTGCTTTTTAACATTGATCTTTCATTTAGTCAATGAGATTTTTATAATTCAATTTTTGTTTAGTGATGGTAGTCTTTTTGAGTGTAAGTTATTTTCCTTTTTGAGTAATTTTATTCATTGTTCATTCATTAATTGTAATAGGCAATTTAATTTGTAAACTTGCTGGTGATTAATTTTTTTCCATGATACATATTTCACTATTGTGTGCAAAGGAAAAACTAGCTACATTGTGAACAACTCGTTCCCAATCAAGCTTTATCAATATTGTTGAAGTGTATAGATGGATTTGGAAATAGTTTGTTATGGAGTAACACTTAGTTTGTTAGAGGATTCATTTAAGTTTGATTGTATGAATACTAATTCCATGGTAGCATTTCAGTTTGTGTTGAATGAATATTATTATTTTTTTCGAATGTTTATTCATTTGTCTTCAATCTATGGTAAGAGATAGAAAATTGACTAAATAGGAGTAAAGATTAAAAAGGATTACTCATTGATCCTCATATTCTAAGCCCCTCGATGTTTAGTGCTGGGAATTTGTCCCTATAGTAACTACATGATTTATCCTCTTGCAACATAGTTTTTTATAATGTGAGTTTTGAGAAGGTGTAATCCTTACCATTACAACAGAAGCATGTAAACAAAGCTATATTAAGTTTGCCAGATTTATTAAAGAAAGTTTTGAAAGTTTTTCCATTCAAAGAAAAACCAATTTTTTCTTTAAAACATTTTGCTAGTGTATTTTTCAAAATTTAATTTTCTTCTTCTAAACTCGCAAAATTTTCGCATTTGAAAGAAACATTAGAACATCTAGTAGTCTGGGATTTTTTTTTATAAGAAAGCTTTAAGGATTTGCTCAAATCTTTTTTTTAAAATGGAAAATTGATTTTCTAAAATATATATGGTTTTCTTTTGAGAAGCAATTAGTTTAATAACCACATTGGTTTTCTCTTATAATTTCTCAGGTAAATGCATATACACTTCCTCAGATAAATCATCATTCAAAAATGCATTATTAATGTCAAGTTGAAGAAATTCTCACCGTTTTTAAGCAGTTATGCAAAGCAAAGTTCTAACAGTGGTAAGTTTGGCTGCAGGTGAGAAAGTATCTAAGAAATCCACTTTAGCTTGCTGAGTGAAACCTTGTGCAACCAAATGTGTCTTATATTTGTCTAAAGAACCATCTGTCTTGTATTTTACCTTAAACACCCATCTACAACCTATTGCTTTTTTGTTAGCAGGAAGAGGTTGGAGTTTCCATGTGTGATTAGCTTCTAGTGCTGCTAACTCTTCGGCCATTGCAAGCCTCCATTCAGGTTTAGTCACAGCTTGGTGATAAAAACAAGGTTCACATATAGTGTCAACATGAAAGAGATACTCCTTGTAGGTAGAAGACAAACGATCATAGGAAATGTGATTTTGAATGGGATGTTTTACATTGCACTGATAGTTATCAAGAGTTGACAGAGGTCTACGGATTCTGGTTGAATGTGATTTTGAGGAAATGTGATTTTGTGTAAAGTCCCAAACTCATATCAAGGATGAAAAAAACATGAAGAATGAAGAAAATGGGAGAAAATATCCTTGACTCGTGTGCCCCATGTAACACCCTGAACCCCACATACTATTTTGAAGTAATAATTCAACATTTAAAAGAACATATTAATGTGTTACTCTTCATCTTTCAACATATATCAAGTTTCCATCATAAAATATTAAGTCACAACGGAAATATGTCTCAGCAACATAAATGTCATACATCATATCTCAAAATAAGTACATCATCAAAATGAACTCAAAGTTCCTCAAATCCGATAACATAAATAAAATCCCAACAGTCCTAATCAGAGCACCATTAGTTAAGACTCCAAAATCAAAGCGGTAAAAGACAAGTAGGCTCCAAGTCGTCCTCGGGAAACTCACGGAAACTATGCGTCCTCAACCTACAAGTCTACACCACAGAGGTGTAGGCGACCATTTGCCACACGTAGGATAAGATATAAATTCAACATAGAGGAAATACGAACGTATGTATAATATTAGGATCACAACATCATATATACACATATTCATCTTAAGCAATATCATATTCATATGTATTCTCATTCAATTATTTAAATAGATACAATGAATCTCAAATCATCATCACAAGGATATAAACAAGTATTCACATCATCAATTTATCACCAAGTTGAATACATATCATTCACACTTCATCACCATCGTCAAATCACACATTTTTCACATAGATACACATATTTATGTATGCCTCTTTCACATAGATTCACATAGTTGAGTACACGACTTCCACCCAGACTCATATGCATGCAATATTATAATTCAACTCTATATGCATGCGGTACTGTTTTGGATATTAGCGGTACTTTTTTTAGTGATCCCACCTCACTTTGGATATCATAGGTATGTTTATGAGGAATCCCACCGTCACTTGGACTGATCATGAATGCTTGAGCATCTCATCATGACTCAACAATGCATAAATTCATAGAACTCAATAAATTACATCAACAACATCGTCATATATTCACCGTCGCTATTAAATCATCATCATTTATGTCATCGTTATATCATCATCATATCAATGTCATTATATCATCATCATCATCATCATCATCATTTTCATCATCATTATATCAATGTTTAATCAAATCAATAATTCAACATCATTATAGCAATCATATTGATATAAAAACATCATCATATTAAGTCAACATTCTTATATCATCATATCCTCAACTCAATGAATCATGCATATTATCATGCATCAATATGTATTCACATTATCTCATAATCACATTCACTCTCATTGGATATTCATAACACATTATGCTACATCATCAAATATACTTCATTAATCATCTAGTGAGTTCACAATTATTTCCTAGTTCAATTCATTGCATAACCAATTACAAGTCCATTACTAGTCATGATAATCTCTATGTTCACTTCCATCAAGAACTTGGATAATTACACCTACAATGCCAAATCATACTCCTATTAATTCAATCAATCACCAATATGTCATATTTTAAGAAAACACGTCATTTTACTTTGATTTAATCATGGAAAAACATTTTTTGTTACTAGAGCAAGTTCCTACCCATTTTATAGAGTGTAGAGACATTTGAAATGGATAAAAATGCATTTTTGGAGTTTATGTCCTGACAAAATCGTGGCCCGATTTTTTCAATCCAAAACACCAAATTTCTGGTCCAAAATCGTGGCCCGATTTTGGCTAACAGACATCAATCAAATTTCATGATTTCAAAGCTTACCAAGTTGTTTCTACTCAATTTTAACATGATAATTCTACTTCTAAACATGACAATGAAGGTGAGAAAAACACAAGAAGGGGGGGGGGGGGGTGTATTGTGTTAT
>Ga0315914_1008871_pt1 | contig 13182 bp, 5 predicted proteins | sample MpolenodulesMG_FD_203920 | JGI IMG/M metagenome (GOLD analysis project Ga0315914, IMG submission 203920) | Medicago polymorpha root nodule microbial communities from Los Angeles, California, United States - elongated nodules | ecosystem: Host-associated > Plants > Roots > Nodule | place: USA...
AAAAGAAGTTGGTGAGAACAAATTCATTTCCAACAAACCAGGTGTGATTACCTCCTCATCCTGATCAGAATTCTTTCCAAAATATTCAGCTTGAAAATACTGATACCAACTATTAGTAGAACTTACTGGCACTAATGGAGAGGACACTTCAACAGTGGTATGGTCTGTGGTGCTTTGAAGGTCAATGTTGTGATGAGGCTGTGGAGGCATGAACTGAGGTGCACAAGTAAGGGATTGAACTAGTTCTTTAAAGTTTATGGGATCCACTTTGTATACTTTGATAGGTGTTCGTGCCATTGGTGCTATTGGTGCCTTCTTATTCCATGCTGGTGACTTTCTTACTGAGTGAAGCCAAGAATATTTGGATTGAATAGGGTATTCATTTTTCATTGATCCCTTTGGTTTCTTAGTGTTCTTGGATATGTATGAAGGTTTAGATGATGAATATGAGCTAGAATAAGACTCCATGGTTCTATCTTATGTTTTTGTTCTAACTATGATAGAATGTAGTATAGTGTATTTTTTGTACTTTTTTTTAAGAAGCATGTATTATTTGTGCTTAATGTTATGCTGAGATATACATTTAGGTATATATAGATAATAGATTAATGTTGTGAGTGTATGTACAATAAATATGAGGACAATAATAATTGAAAGTGTGGAATTGAATTTCAACAAAGGCTAACGACCTAAGTAGTGTGAGGCAGCTGAGGAATGAGACGAAATTGGAACCTTTCTTTTTATATTTGACCGTCAGCTAATCGATATATACATGTAATGGCAAAATAATGTGGGTGGACAAACACAATGTGGGAATTCTTGCTAAACATAAAACGTGGGAAATAGAATTTTCTTAAGCACTAACATATTAGAAATATCAAAATATTGCCTCCAAATTTGTCTTTGTTGAAACGTTCACTCGCAACATTTAATTAAAGTCATGATATTGAAGGGTGAGAGTCTAGAGTCTAGATTCAACTTCAAGATGAGTTGAGTGATAAGTGAAATGAGAGATTATTGGAGCACTTGATAATAGCAGCCTCTATCCCATACCACGTGTATTTTTTTATATGTCTTATTCGAGGGAATGAGTATGAGTGAGTGTATTGACTAATGGCAAAGCAACGGGGACAGACCGGAAATGGTCCCCCTCGCCCACCATATTTGCCTTCCTTTGGATTGCATAATGAAACTAGAAGAAAATGAATAATATAACAAAATATATACCCTAGTTATTTTTTATTTTTTCCCAAGACTATGAGTTGAGTAGAAAGGCATTACATAGTAAATTTAGAGAGGCACCTTAAGACAATCGACATACTATTTGCATATCCTAATCAACGTATTTAAATAAATGATCTGCTAACTTGTGTCTTTAGGGTATATGCTAAACATTTAAAATTGGAAGCTTTTTTTTAAAAATTTTGTGCATTCAATTAATTAAAAGTAAAAAAAAATTAAATTGTATTAAATCTAAAGAAAAATGACCAGGAAGTTTCAACTCTATTAAGAAGATGTCCATAGAAAATACTCTGTATAATCTAGATGCAAACATTAACTTGGTGTAGTTAATTATGGACGCTAAAAAAGATCGAAAGAGTTTAGGTGGAGCCATCAACGTTACTCTAACACTTGTATATAGATCAATTAAACATCCATATAAAGTACAAGAGGATGTGGTGGCGCAAGTAGACAAGTTGTCATTTCAATCAAAATTCCTAACATTGGAGGAGATTCAAATGAAGAATTATTTGCAGCAAGAGTCTAATAGTTTTATAAGAAGGGATATCACAAATTCTAAAATCTTACTTAAGGAAACATACGGACATTGTCTTCTCGATAACAGTGATTGAGGCGTTAAGCTAATGACATTAAACATGCACACAGAGGCAACCCATTTGATTTTAATTTTTCAATCAATTTTCAATTCATGTCACGTCTTAAACATTCATCATATGATTACTTATTGTTTGCTACTCGTAACTATGTTTGTTGAACTTGAATGAATTGCATAACCTTTTCATTTCCAAAAACAAAAATAAAGAATTGTTTTTGTCTCAGAGTTCTATTCTTACCACCAAGGCAGATGTCTAACTTATCACTAAAGTTCAAGAGCACGATAAATATTGCGGCTTGCTGCGGTAGCTACTGATCAAAATCACCATATGATCTTTATAGCATTTATAACCAATGAGAACTCAGAGCCAAATGTTTTCTACTCTTTACTATAATTCTTTCATTATATGTGAGCATCCATATGTTCAAATGTTGTTTATCTGGAGCTTGCATTGGTTCTCTATAGACTATTGATTGTATTATCATACTTATAAGACAATTGTTTGGTACTTTGAACCTTTTCAAGTCACTCTTATTTATTATTATCCTTTGCTAACCCATTTTGAGTCTCCTGTAATTATTCTTTGTTGTTTTAGTGATGAACCATGCCACAAGGTTTTCAACTCACAATGCTATATCTATATAATTTTTGTCTGGAGTGATTGAATCATAGGTAATCGGTATAGTTTGAAATTAATTTTGAGATTGTTCTTTAGAATTAACAACATCTTAAGTTTAAGATGGGGTACTAGTAGAACTTAGTTAAAAAAAATGAAAAAAAGGAAGGAAAAAAAATGATCTAAAAAAAAAAAAGCCAACAAATAAAAAATTGAATAAGTAGTTCTATTAATACCAATGTTGTTTGGCAAAAAGAATGAAGGCTGATAATACTTTAAATGTTTACAAATCTGTAGTTTGTATCTAACACCAAATCGATTGTAAGCATACACTCCCCAAATATATCCCACCTTATCCCCGGCCACCTTATATTTTTTTGTTTGTTGAGGAATCATAGTATATATAGAGGTTATTGTTTATACATGTAATTACAACAAATAATTACTCTTTATTTTTTTTTAGAACTCGGCATCCGGTTTAAAGACCGACTAATCTAAAATGTCTAATCTCATCATTCACTTGCGAATGATCACATTTAAAATATAAGTAGACCTATGTATAGATTAGCCAACCAAAATTGAACGTGAGACTTTAACAGGAGCGGAATCCAAGATCACATGTCAACATTAAAATAATAATATTTGGGTAGGACATATTATTCAATATAAAAATTAAACGAGTTTTAACTCCAAGGGTTTGGTTTAATGGTAAAACATCAAACCCTTGGATATAAGTTTAAGATAACAGCATTCTGAATATCATCAATTAATGAGTTTTTATAGTCTTTTTGACATTTGATTAGCTAAAAATAAAAGTTAAATTAAATTTGAATGTTACTGTAATTAATAACTGAATGAAATCTAGGTAAATAAAATTACATGTATAGAACGGTTTACATGCAGCAGCTGAAAATTCCAATTGATGCCTATGATTCAAATGGAATATTGAGCTGCTGGGATGAAAACACTATTATATATCTTCACTCTTCAGTAGTAGAGAAATAATTAAAGAGAGAAAAAAATGAAACCATTCTAAAAGGCATAGCTAAAAGAACAGTTTCAAAACAAATCAAACTCTTGGGGTGATGATGGGAGGAACAAAACACCAGTTACCAAAAGAAGTTGGTGAGAGCAAATTCAATTCCAACAAACTAGGTGTTATTACCTCCTCTTCCTGATCATTATTCTTTCCAAAATATTCAGCTTGAAAGTATTGATACCAGCTATTAGTAGTACTCACTGGCACTAATGGAGGGGACACTTGAACAGTGTCTTTGTTTGATAAATTTTTCATTGGAAGAGAGAGAATATTGTCATTGGCAGTGGTATGGTCTATGGAGCTTTGAAGATCAAGGTTGTGATGAGGCTGTGGAGGTATGAACTGAGGTGCACAAGTGAGGGACTGAACAAGTTCTTTGAAGTTTATAGGATCCACTTTGTATACTTTGGCAGGTGTTGGAGCCATTGGTGCTATTGGTAACTTCTTATTCCATGTCTTTGCTGGTGACTTTCTTACTGAGTGAAGCCAGGAATATTTGGATTGAGTAGGGTATTCATTTTTTATGTTAGTGTTTTGAGATATGTATGAAGATTTAGATGAAGAATATGAACTAGAATAAGATTCCATTGTCCTGATTTATGTTTCTGTTTTCTAAAGAAGATACAGAATATGGTAAAGAATATTTTCAATGACTTTGAAGAAGTTATTATTGATTCAAGAGATTAAGTTACTTACTATTATATGTTGTGATCTATTTATGTATATATAGAATTTTTTGAGTTATTGGGAAATAATAATTTAAGAGTGTTGAATTGAAATTAGAGATAAAGGAACGTTTCTTTTTGTCTTTAGCGGCGGCGGATCTATACATCATGCAATGTAAGTGGTGACATCCCTATAGGTTAGTTTGTAAGGAGACAAGTAAATGAGGATGTCTATTGTTTAGATAAGATGATCCCATCTATAGTCAGTTCTCATATCTTAATTGACATACTCAGTGGCGGAGTCAGAAAAAAAGTTCAGGTGGACCACTAAAATTAATTATAATATATAAACACAAATTAAAGTTGTAATAATCATTAAGTAAGAGGTTGAAATGACGGAGTTTGACTAAAAAGTTAGGGTGGATACATAAATAATTACATATTTAACAACTACTATAAATTATGAAACTTTTTTTGTATATTACAACTGTTAATTGAGAGAACTTTCAGTTGACAAGACAATATGCGGGAGATTTGAAACCCATGCAAATTTGAAGGTCTATAAGCCTTCGTTAACATGCCAAATATAAATATCACAAAAATCAAGTATGCCACTTTTGAAACCGCGGAAAACTATAACCGTTGAAAAATTGTTTAAAGTCTCGCAAAATAGACCTATAATTGAATTATTTAAATTTTTCGGGTGGACAACTACACCACTTTGCGGGAATTTGGACTATCCGAAACCTAAAACCGACACAAAATTGCATAAAATCTCGCAAAGGAGACTTATGATCGTTAATTTTTTTTAATTTTTTCGGGTGGGTCGTGGCCCACCCTAGCCCCTGAAGGGATCTGCCACTGAACATACTAAATCGCATTAAGTACATCTTGATAAATGAAATGTTATAAACAATTTTACATTAAAATAAATGAATAAATTTAGGTTGTATGGGAATTAGTTCAACCGAACTGACAAAATTTAAACTACGTCAGACCTAGGTTAAATCAAACACTTTTTAAATAGAAGAAAGGAAAATAGTTTTTATGAAATCTATTTCTTTAAAATGGCCAAACTATAAGTAATGAAATAGTTTTTAAGCAAATAGACAGACCTACTTAAGTAAATAGACAAATTATTTAAGGTTAAATATATTTTTGTTCTTTATAAAATTTGTTATAAGGACAAAAAATGGTGATGAAAGATTTTTAGTAAAAGTTGAAAAAGTTATTTAGAAATACTAAAACGAAATGTTGGTATATTTATAGGAAAAAAAAAATATTTGATCTAATTATATATACATGTATGTTTGTCTTAATTAGTTGCGCAAAGTTAAGGCCTCAAATCCTTTCACAAACATTGTTGTGTTACCTTTTTATTTTTTATTTAAAAAAACTTCTTTATAAAATTTGTTATAGCCTCTTAATTTCTTGGATCAGCTTTATTCAAAGTTTCTTTCAAAAAATAAATTCAAAGTTTCTTTCAAAAAATAAAAAATAATTGAACGATAATACAGTTAGATGGATTGTCCTTTTTTGAGTTATTTAACGACTGTTGGATACATATTAAAATATAGGCTCCAAATTTGTCTTAATTTGTTCAAATGGTCACAACATTTATTTAAAGTCATGATGGAAATTCAACTTCAAGATTAGTTGAGTGAGATGAGATATTAATATATGACTTGATATAACAGCCGCCACATGTTGTTCTTCCCTTAAAAAAAGAAAAAAATTGTGGTTCTGTGCTATTGACTTTTTTTCTGTCATAGTCACTGTTGTCTATTCAGAGGGAATTATTTGTAATACCTCCTTCTATTATTGACGGCAACGCTACGAGAACAGACCAAATTATTCTTCCCATTCTTGTGCCGCCATATTTGCCTTTGTTTGAACTTTGGACTGTATAAAGAAGCTAGAAATAGAAAAAAAAAATGAAAATGAAAGAAAATGCGTATAAAAAATCAGTCAAGAAAAAAAAAATGAAATGAAATAAAGTGAATTTTGATACACTATTTGATTAACCGATGATGGAGTAACAAGTAAAGGAAAAATTATCTTCACATATGTAATATATTTTTTAAAAGGTTAAGTATATTTTTATTTTTGAAGTAAGGTTAAGTATATTTTTAATCCTTAAAAAAAAATCCTTTTAAATATACCATTTTTAATTTTTTTTTTATTCCTCTTAAAAAATAAATGAAATCAAGTGAATTTTGATGCACTATTTGATTAACTGATGAAATAATAAGTGAAGGAAAAATTAAATTCACATTTGTCGGTTGGGTTGACAAAAGACATTCTCGTAAAAAAAAACTAAGATTTCAAATATCACTAAAGTAAAGAATTAGAAGGCACCACACTACAACGAATTAAATTATTATTTGTTGGGATCTTTTTGTTGAATAGTCTCCAAGCAAATAACAACACCCTCAGAGATACTCCAAGTTATGTTTAAATGAATATTAAAGTTGGGTTGCTCAACTTGAGTAAGAATCTCATAAGCATTCTTAACCGAGTAAGAAGAGTTTTGTAGTACCTTACATACGTGGGATGTTGACTTTGGGGGAGGTGCATTTATAATATTTTAAGATATGACATTATCAGTGACCAGATTTAACTCATTCGCCAAGACTTTAGCTAGAATTGAATAACTTTTGAAGAGAGTTCATTTTGGAAATCAGAGCACTAAAAGTATATAGAACATATCACCAACCTACTATTCTAGTAGAAGTCACAAATAAATCGCATAATATCAGCTTTGATGTCAGCCCAAAATTCTTTGATAAAGCCATAGTTAATGTCATATGTACTTGTACTCTTGTAACTATCACACTCTCCTTCTTCCCCCTCTTCTTTGCTGAAAGGAGCCTCGAGTTTAGCCTCATATGTCCTCAGAACCAAGCGACTTAAAATTGAAAATTTTCACACCCAGTCACATTAAAGGAACCGTTTTGAAGTGATTGTCAAAGTGATTAAAAACCGCTTCTATAACATTGTCCACACATTCAATTCTTTTGCCATTAGCAACAACTGCACTTATAGCATTACCTATTCTTCAATTAGACTTCATACCACAACTTTTTTTTTTGGAATTTGCATCTCCTTCCTTGAGTCACAATATTTTAAGCTTTTGCCACTACTTGCTACACTGAACCTTGGATAAAGAGAGTATTTGAGTTGTAATAGATCGCAACTCCATGTTTCATCATAGTATAGATCCAGGGCCGTTCCTGTAAAATTTGAGACCCGACTCTTATTGTAAAGATAGGCCCCTAATAAAAAAATACAATTTTTTTAATGAGCAAAAAAAAAACTTTATAATGTGTTTCATTTTATTTTTTGAGAGAATAAATTACAATGTTTATTGTTTGAGCTTTGTTATTTTATTCGACAAATATGGGCCAAAAATAAGTGCTAAAAAAAGGAAAAAAACTTATATTGTATTTTTGTTTGTAAACAACTAGGAAATAAAAAATTAAAAAGGAAAAAGAACAAAAATATGAGGTTAAGAGAGTTGAACTCATGACCACAAGGATATCACAACCAGGCTCTACGACTACGCCACCTCATCAACTTTGAAAATGTGACAGCGCTAGTGGCATATATTGATATTTGAATTCTGCTCTTATTCCAGCACTTTTTGCTCGCGCCCAACAACCTTGCCGAAAATACCCCTGCGTTAGTTAAGTAACGCAAATGTTAAATTTTGCGCTACTTAACTAACATTGCGTTAGTTAACTCACGCTACTTGTTATTTATTTACTTTATTTGAACTCACTTTTTTTTAATTTATTTACTATATTCAAATTATTTTATTTACGTTATTCTAATTTATTTATTTATTTTATTCTAATTTAAATTATTTTATTTATTTACTATATTTAATTTATTTACTATATTCAAATTATTTTATTTACGTTATTCTAATTTATTTATTCAATTTATTATAATTTATTTATTTTATAATTTATTTGTTCACTTCATTCTAATTTATTTATTTTCTAAATTATTTGTTTACTTTATTCTAATTTATTTGCATTATTAAAATTAATTTATTTACGTTATTCTAAATTATTTATTTACTTTATTCTAATTTATTTATGCACTTAAAATAAATATTGCTCGAATTTATTCATTAAATAAATACAAATATAAATAAAAGGAAATGAACTAAATTAATATTTATTCGGATTTATTCATTAAATACAAAATTAGAAAATAAAAGAAAATATAAATAAAAGAAAATGAACTAAATTAATATTTATTCGGATTTATTCATTAAATACAAAATTCGAAAATAAAAGCAAATATAAATAAAAAGAAATTCACAAAATTAATACATATAACAACATCTCATTTTATTAATAGAATTCATGCAATAATTAATACATTTATTCGAATTCACTAAATAATCTACTTATTTTATTTTTACCCTCTTTGGGTAAAAAGTGAGCGGCCTTCTTGGGGAAAATACATCATCAACCCTTGGGCTAAATTTAAATCTGGTTCTTTTTATACTCCAAGAAGATTCTTTTTACCCATGGTAAAAAGTTTTTGGGGGTAAAAAGAAGCAAATTTAATTTTATCTCAATGGTTGATCACTTCCCCAAGTCGACAACTCACTATTTTGCACCGAAGAAGTCTGATCACTTTTTCCCCCAAAAGAATATTGAATAAAAAAAAAAAAAAAGAGAAATAGAGGGAGAGAGTGATGAGGGAGAGAAAGTGATATGAAGTGAGGAAATAGGGAAGTATGGAGGGGTATTTATAGGTGGGAATGGTAATGTAGGTTATAACCACCATAAATGTGGTAGAAAAACGTGTAAAGGATGTAAAAAATGTGTAGATTGAATGTTGAAAACCTGAGCACCGTCTAAAAAATGTGTGGTCTTGAGTTCAGACCACCGGCCAACCTGCGTGAGTTAACTCGCGCACATGGCAGTGGTGCGCGCACATGGCAGTGGTGCGTGACTTAAGTCACACAGAACTTATAAGGTGTGTGACTTAACTCACGCAAGGGTATAACTGAAAATCATGCTGAGCGCGAGCAAAATGTGCAGGGAGAAGAGCAGAATTCTTGATATTTTGCATGCATTGCATAAAATAAAAAATATTTTGGGCCCCAAATTTTAGAGGCCCAGCTCCATAGAGCTGCTTGCGCACCCCGGTAACGGCTCTGTATAGACCTGTCGTTTCCCCTTTGACATCAAGTTGTAACAACATCTCCATTGATATTATTACTCTCATTATTTATGAGAAAAATGTCACTCCTTCAAACTACATTGATCAATTTTAACTTCTCTTTCAGAACATACTCACCCAACCATCAACCTCAAACAACCTCCACTTATTCTTACCAAAACCCATTTCAACATATGAATTAAAATCACAACAGACACACCAATTGGAGTTACTACGATGCAGAATGAAATTACTCAACAGATTCCATAACACATGTTTTCTTCTTCCATCACACAACACATAAACATTATCCAATCCAATAAAAGGAATTAGTGCATTTCTTGAACCTCCCGCCTATAATAGGAACAAGCTCAAAGCTTGTTGTAGAATCTACCTCCACAAAGTCAACATCCCACATTGCATGCTTATCAAAAAACGCCCATTAAAACGTGGTGTGAACTTTTGCAAAAAAAAATCAAAAACTTTAATTGGTAATAGAAAATTTAGAGAGATCAAAATTCGAAAAAAAAAAATAGAGGGACTAAAAAAGAAAATTGATATATTTAAAGGGATCATAAACATATTTTAAATTTTTTAAATTAAAAAATAATTGATTGACCCACTACTTTATCTTCTTGAAATAAGAAGAATGAATGTATGTGAACTAGATGAAAGATTAAAATAATGGCAACAGTGTAGCCAGCCAACGTTAAAAATGAATGGATAATTTCGTACAAATTTCTAAGAAAGAAGTTTTTTTTGCCAAGTAACCTATCAACTAGAATTCACTTTTAAGGTGAATAAGTGTGGTGTCATAAATTTAAACTCTAATCCATACATATTACACTGTATCGTCTCTACCATATGCTCACGAGACAAAAATAAGTTATTTTAAGTTTGTGGTATATTCATCTTTTATATTTCAAATTTAAATAAGATAACTATCAATTTTGGAATAGATACTATAGATGTTACTTATTTATTTATTTTATTTTGTTGGTCTAGTAGCCTAATGACTGGGAGCTCACACAATTAAATGTGGAGAAGTGGGGTATCTGCGGTTCGAACCCCGACCCCTGCATAAATTATACAATATCCCTACCAACTGAGCTAAGCTCACAGGGACGATGTTACTTATTTATATTAAGGTTAAATATGTTTTTACTCCTTATAATATATCAACTTTTCCTTTAATCCCCGTAAAAATTTTCTTTGACTTTTAGTCCATAAAAAAATTTCAATCGCTACTTTTGATCCTTACTTTTAAGTTAATTCATGCGTTGCCTTCATATATTTTAATTAAAATTTCCATTAATGTTTAAAATATTATAAGAATCTCTTCCAAAAAAATTATAATGTTTTAACAAAACATGAATTAAATATGAATTTTTAAGCGCAAAAAACATAAAAAAAATAAATCATATTTAAGTCATATTTTGTTAAAAAAAACTAGTTTTATGGAAGAGATTCTTATAATATTCTTCACATCTCTGAAAAATTTCATTCAGAAACATTTCATTCAAAAATAGAAAGGCAACACAATAGTTGACTTAAAAATTGGGACCAAAAGAGGCAATGAATAATATTTTGCAGACTAAGAATCGAAGAATAATTTCAGAGGGACTAAATAAAAAAGTTGATATATTACAAGGACCAAAAACATATTTAACCCTTTAAATTAAGAGTACATTTGATGATTTACAATTTGAACATTAGTTTATAAGTAGAGACAATCATCATCACATCGATCAACTTTCTAAGGTTGAGTTAAACTCAACCTAAATTTTAATCTTTTTATCAAAGTTTATCTACTATCTCTTGGATCACATGTTATCAGGTCATAGCTATTGGACCATTTGAATCGCACTCTAGGTGCACAATCCTATACGTGAGGTGGTGTGTCAATATTCTTATATTGGACGAGATAAAACCTAAACATATTTTTATAAGTAGAGACATCACTCATCTTACAAACTGATATTATAAAGTTGACTTAGACTCAACTCAAATTTTAAGACGTTTTAGAAGAAAGAAATAAAGTTTGAACAAAATCATAACATAGCATAGTAAAATCAGCAATTAACATATATTTGAAAACACTTAACATAAAATAAATCACAAAACACATTAATGAAGTTAGTCATCCATTTTGTTTACCTTTCCGGTCAATATTCTTATATCAATTACATAAACACTCAATTGAGTTCAACAATGGGTTGTACTTTGGATATGGCGAGAACGCCAAGAAGTAGATGCTCCCCAATTCCTCTTTAATCATTATTCCAAAATACCTCAATCGAAATCCGTCCCACACTTTTACCTTCACTGAAGTTTTACCACAAAAGTGGATTTTGGACACCAAATGTTACGTGGAAATAATAAAAGCAACTATGTGTAAGTTCAGAGTGCAAACTAAGAGGGAGAGGATGAATTAGGTTTCGCGACTTTTTTCAGTTATTTTGGAGAGATTAGGGTTCTTTTTATTTTTCTGGAAAGTTAAGATGAAGGTACGAAGGAAATGCAGAAAAATAAATAGAGTATGAAAGAGAAAAAAGAAACAAAGAAATTACGATGGTTCCCCTTCTAACCTAGGGATCAGAGCGGCCTAAGGGCCAAGCCACCCAAGAAATAGTTTTAGGCCTCAAGATTTTGGGTTAAAAAAAGCTTCAAAATAAGTCACTTTAGCTATAAATATATAACAGGACCAACTAATAATCAATATTTATCTACCTTAGTTGGTCAATTTTAAGGCCTAAAATCCTTTTAGTCCTAAGTTCAAATCTTGGATTCAACAAAAAATGATTTATCATGCTTTTAATAAGCATTGTGTTATTTTTTTATTTTTTAATTCCACAAGACCTCATTGTAAAATTTGTTTTAAGCCTCTTGACATGTTAGAGTGGTCCTACTAGGGATACACCCACTCTCTTCACACCCCGTTAAGGATTTCCACTGTGATAGAATCTTTGTTATAAGCAAGCCTAACCCCAAGACCCCATAACAATGTTTCTATACAATCAAAAGATAACACCCCACTATCTTTGAACAATAATTCCCAACATTGATGTTGAGAATCTTACACAATAATAGTGAAGAAAAACTTTGTATGACTGTTATCTTAATCAGTATCACTTTAATAGAATATGACTTCGTGCTCATAAACCTTTTTTTGAATGTTGAAAGTATGAACAAAGTTTCACAAAATAAGAGTATGAAAACTTGACAAGTACTCCAATTTATCCCAAATTGTAAGAAAAAAAATAAAATCACACTTATTAAGAAAACTAAAACATAAGAATTTGAAGTATAATTTTGTATTTTTTTTGGAATAAGTTTCATGGGAAGGTGTAAAAACAATTTTCATTGGCTATTTATTATGGAGAAAATGATAGAGGGAGAAAATTGAATGTAATTTGCATTTAATTTCATGAGAATAAGCAAAAGTGTTTTTTGAAAAAGATGATTTTTTTTATAAAAAAAACAAAATTAAACAAGATAAAAGTTTGTCTTTTTTGCTTACATTTTGAGACAAGAAAAGTAACTTTTTTTTTTCATACATTTTAGAACGGAGGGAATAAGTGATATTGAAAATTGTAATTGAGATTATGAAAGTTGTTGTAAAAAAAATTTGGTCTCAATTAAATAAATTTATAAAGGTTGAGAAAATTGTTCAAGAAGCAAGACAATCCTTCAAATAGGTTCCATGATAAAAAGAAGGCAAATTCTATGGTACACCCAAAAATTTGGGTGTATTGGTACACCAAATCAATAAATTAATAGTTAAATGTGTTATTTTTTGAAGAGAAAAATTGTTTTATGTCACCTATAATTATAATAATTA
>Ga0315914_1008874_pt1 | contig 13177 bp, 8 predicted proteins | sample MpolenodulesMG_FD_203920 | JGI IMG/M metagenome (GOLD analysis project Ga0315914, IMG submission 203920) | Medicago polymorpha root nodule microbial communities from Los Angeles, California, United States - elongated nodules | ecosystem: Host-associated > Plants > Roots > Nodule | place: USA...
TCTTTTGGCCCCTTATCTTTACAAAAAAGTTGCGATTTTGGCCCCTTTTTTGGGACACGTGGCGGCTTCTCAGCATAGTTGCGAAAATTAGGGGGTCAAAATTGCATTTTTTTTGTTAGGGGGCTAAAATCGCTACGACGGCAAACATAGGGGGCCAAAAGTGCATTTAAGCCAAACTTATTTACTCATCGTAATCGTTTCATAATGTAATTATTTATAAAATTTTGCAACAAAATTGTTTCTTTTTATAATCAAATTAACCACTAATAAATTTAGGTTTTAATGTTGTTAGAAGAAACAAAAGCATAAAAAAAAAAAAATCAAATGTAACAATAAACTTGTTCACAATGTCGTAATTGCGATTTGTCACGGTGTTTTGTAAGCTTGCGGCGTTCAATTTCGTGATTTTCGCGGGAACAGACCTATTTTTAATATCTTAAATCTAACAAAGTAATTCAAAGTTCTTACCAAAATCAATACATCATTTCCAAAAACAAAATTCCTTAAATATTGTATATCAACAGTCCAACACACAAATTCAATAAAATAAACGCCCTAAAAAAGTTCCCGTCTCTGTTATGTTTGGATTGACTGTGGAATTGGCAAAATCACAGGTGATTTTGAAAAGAACTACACTTTGGAATTTCACAAAGTAAAGCGTCACCATGATTTTGTCGAACTCACCGCTAATCTAAACATATGTAAAAATTATCTGTTTTTTCTTCTTTTTCCTTTCAATTTTCACACTTATACTATATAAAACAAATTATATAACACAAACAGCAATCAAATTAAACCAGAGAAACCCTAGTTCTTCAACAAAACAATCATAAACACAACAAAGACAAAAACCCTAAAAAACTAACGATTGAAGGCGTTTAAATAAGACGATTCATAAAAAGACAAAAACCCTAAAATCGAAGAAAAGAGAAACGAACCTGGCCCTTGACTTTGAGGTTGATGTGAGCACCACCTGCTTCGGGCTTCTTGTCTTCCTCTGTGTTGGGAGCAGCTGCACCTGACGACATCTTCAGAATCTCAGACTCAACAAACGCGATTCTCTGAACAAAAGCGCTTTTCTGTGTTACCGCCGACAATTGTGTGTGTTGTGAAATGGGTTTCTTATAGGATGGAGAAATCGACGGTTCAGATTCTCACGTTTTGGGCCCGCAAGCTACATAATTACTTTGGGCCTAGGCCCGATGATTTTTTTTAACTAATAAGAAAGTTTTTTGTCGGTGTAAAACGAGTATTCTCGGCGCGTAATTGCGAATGACAATTGCTTTTGTGATATTCAGAAGTTCTTAACAACACAAGTAAATTAATAAAATACCCCCAGCGGTAGTTAGCTACCGTTGGGTTATAACTAGAAACCCAGCGACAGTTAACTGTCGCCGGATTTTTTGGTCTTTTACTTGTGTTCTTAGGACATTTTGAATGAATAAGAAGAAGTTGATAATTATCTTTGATAAAAAAAAAGCTGATATATATCTCTCTCATTATCTCATATCTTTGGTAAGACAATTAGGGCTCTAAAAAAAGTAAGATAATTAGGGTGTAATCCGTCGCTTTAGTTTGATTTTAGAGAGAAAAAAAAAATCCCAAACCAATGAAAAATTGATGGGTTGGTTCATATTTTGAACTATTCTTTATCCTTTCACAAATTATGGGTCAAACTAAATCGATGAACAATTGGTTAATTTGTTTCAGATCAATTCAAAAAAATGAATTATATGATTAATTATTATTATTGAAATGTGTTGAAGGAGTGTGTGTATCTTGACATTGCTCGTATTCTTGCTCTCCAATTTCCACCAAAGGCTCACTAAAAAAAATTACCAGCATGGCGAAAAACATTCTTGCAAGCAACCCTGATTAACTTTAATTCCGCCCTTTTTTGAGGGTTTTGAAAAACATTTATGAAAAAAATCCCTTCAAAGATTTGAACCCATGCCATGTTGGTTACTTTAGAGCATTTTAACCACCAAGCCACTTGCTGCTTTTGTAACATCATTTGACTTCCACTACATGATATCCAATATTAAACTCCCTTTTCAAAAAACCAATTAATTCCTTTTTTTTTCCAAACGGTTTTGAACCCTTTTTTCTCCCTTCTCCTTCGCAATCTAAACTCAAAAGTCTGCGGTTTTCAACCATTTCTTCCCCTTTTTCCTGTAACATATGTTTTGAAAAATGAAAATGTAGGTGACCTTATAGGCTTATATGGTTGAATCACTTGATATGTTTCTCATACTAACTTTATACGTATTTTGAACTATTTAATTAGCTCATTGTTTAAATTTTGCTCATTGTTTAGATTTTGTATGATCAGTTCCAACTTCGGTGCATTTTGCTCATTGTAGTTTATATTGAAATGTTATACATAATATATTTAAATATGTCGACAACTAATAATATAGTCAACATGATCTTCCCTCCAAAAAAAAAAAAGTCAACATGATGCTTATATATAAAAATCGAAACAAACCTGTGTATCACACGGGTCAGGGTCTTGTAAATAAAAAAGAGAGTACAAAAGCTGGGGGACATAAACCTAACCCAGGAACCACAAATCAACCTAACCCAACAACCACAAATCAACCCTAAAAAGGGTAATACATCGATGATTAACAAAAGTGGTATAAGATAAACAACTGGACGAAAATCCAGTGACAAACCAAAACGCGTCGCGGATATATACGCACCAAAGCACAAACCAGCAAGCCCAACGTGGAGCCCAAAACCAATTTGCAAAAAAAGTCGATGTGTACAAAGTCGCAACTCGCAAGCATTGAAGAACCGTGCATTAAACCAGAAACAAGCCCGACAAAATCAAACTCATTTTTTTTAGTATGGTTTATGAATCTACCGCCAACACGGAGAATATCATGAACCATAAGCCCCTGAAAAATACAGCGAGCGTCAACAGCCCTTTCAAGCCTTACGAACCCCCACACGAAACATACCGTATCTGAAAAACACTGGGTTTACTCAACTGGGTTTTTCTATTTTGCACATAAGTCAAGTTTTATGTCCCCCAATTTATTGTATTTTTTTTAAACAAGCCAAAATGAAATTATATACCACGAAAATGTTCCTAGAAGCACAAGATGTGTCAGAGGAACTTAAAAGTTTTACAAACAATCACAAACAAAGAAAAGTGGAAGAAACTACACATTACATGGCAATCATTAAAAGGTGCAACCACCAATTATAAAAATCAAAAGCTAAACAAGGATTCTTTGCTTTCAACTATCAGAAAGACAAAAGCCTGACCCTATCTTGCAATTGAGCAATTGATTCCTCGTTGTTTTTAAAGCACCGATTGTTCATTTCTTTCCAAATTATCCATACACAAGCAAGCCAAACAATATGTATTTTATTCCGAGCTTATTTTGAGAAACCACCCAAATTACTAAAATGAAGGATGTGACCAGACATTGTAGAAAGAACATCAACTTAAAGTACTAGTGCCTCCTTAGCCAATGGTGTTAGGCCCATCAATTTCAATCAGTGTAGGGAGCGCCACCACTTTATATGCAAAGTTGTTTGGCAAATTTTCAAACTTTGCAATGTTGCCTGGCATATTTTCAAACAAAATGTCGTTGACCTAATTTCCATATAAGTCTACACCCTCTGTTTTATTAATTAAAAGTCTTATTTTTATCTAGTTTTTTTAGTCAAAAGGAAGATTATATTAAATAAAAAGAAAGAGATACAAAGCCTGGGACATTAGACCTGATCCAGGAACACATGGATACAACGTTATAAATCATACCTAATGATCAACTCTAATCTATCTGAACAAAAAATTCACTAATGCACGGGTGTAACCCAGCGAACCCGCATTTGGGCGCGAAACCAAGTTACAAAAAATATGAAAAAGTGAACATCTGCGAAGAACAATTAAGGTTTAATTTCGACGAAGTGATCGATCTTCAGCACGGTATCCAAATCCAAGTGCTAACAACTCATTGAACAAAGCAGCAAACATAAAGCTCTTTCGAGCACGAAGTACCAATGTGTAGGTAGACAAGACGACTTGAAACCTACAAATCTCAACAAATCTGGAAACATCAAAGAGTCGAAGAAGTCAGGCCAGCAAACACAATTCAAACAGTCGCGTTAGAACTCAAATCAAAGGATGAGCCCAATACGTTAGTAACCAGAACCTTTCGAGTTTGAGTCACAAGCATGCAACCACCGCAAAATGAGTACAAGTCTAAATCTTTTATTTTAATTATTATTTGGTTTATTTTTATTTTATTGTTTGAATTGACTTATTTTTGAGATTATGCAAAACAACTTATGCAAATAAATAAGATTTTATGTATCATTCATAAGTTTGTCAAGGTAGTTTATGAAAAAACAACTTACAAAAATAGTGAAACTTTATGAATTAACATAAAAACTTACATTTATTTGCATAAACTATTGTTCATAAGCTAAAAAATAAGTAAATCCAAACTAGCCCTTAGTCATTCAATTGATCAAGGAAGCTTTCAACGTTCCATGTGCCAAAAATTTTATATGCACGTTTAACACAAATGCTAAAATTCACGAGACCTTATGCAAACATCCTCTTCCATTCTTTCACTGATACCGTTGTGTCCCTTTTATTTATGTTCAAAAATCAAAATTGACCAGGATTAATAGCTTCTCTCTCACATGAAAACAAGATAGCCAAGAATGGTCCATGTTGGTTCTAAGCCTCAAATGCTTTTAATATTAAGGATGCCTTTCCATAATTTTCACATGTGGTCTGCTCCTCTATGATAATATCTCATGAATTATTGAGCATAACTCTCTTAAATTGCTGCTAACAATAAGTCATGATTAAAAAAAGCTTATATAGGTAGGGTTTCATTGAAATTTAAAGAAATAAGAAAAGTTATAAGCTTAAGACAAAACAAGAAAACAGCAAAAATTCTAGAGGAACGAAATTATCCTACTCTAGATGCATCAATAGCAGGAAAATTTGTAGTTTCAAGCGTGATCAAGGTGGATCCTCGAGTCGCTGTGAAACTCGCGAGTGATTGTAGCAAGGGCGCCAGGTATAATCTGAGCACGTGTGAGTCCAAGAGTGTTGGGGACAATGTCCCAGAAGCTTCCATGGTGGTAGTGGGCAGCATCTCTGTTGGCAGGGAGCAAGTTGACATTGTAGGTAGAAGCAGCATAGAGATGGGATTCAGGTATGTCTTCGATTGTTGTAGAGGCAGAGAAGTTGAGAGTGGGAGTTTGGTTCATCGAGTAGTGTCCAACTTGGTTGTCACTTCTGTGGGTTGTTGCATTGTGGGTGCCTGATTGAGCATTCCAGCCAGGTTCGTTGAATAAGGAACCAGAGAGTTGTCGGCAGACGACAGCTCCAGCAGCAGATCCATTGGGTGAGCATTCAGAAAGTGGTTGAGATGCTCTCCAAAATTGGCAGTAATTAGCCATCATATGATTGAGGGTGCCGAACCATTCAATAGATTCGTCAAAGCCAAGGAAAGAGGTCCAATTATTTACTACTTCATGTTCATTAACATCAAGTAGTACGGGGCAGCCTACATGATCGATCTGCGCGGCAGCTTCTTGCCAAAGTTTGAGATTTCCTGCATAAGCATGAGAGGCACCGGGGCCAGTGAGATTAGCAATTTCATCTGCATTGTGAGCACAAGGCTGACTGAATAGGGTGGCCACGTATTTGGGGCCGTCAACATCAGTGGTGAATGATGATCCGGTCACATTGGCACGAGTAGCAACAGTGCAAGTTGATCTGAGTCGAGAAGCAAATAAATATATGTGAGGTAGATGAGTGGTGAGGTGGTTTTGGAGGCGGTAGCAGCGGTTGTGGCTCCATCCGGGGCGGGCGGGAATTGAAGGGGAAACATTTCCCGGCCAAAAACAAGAAATGTTCTTGAAGCATTGAACAAGAGGACCAGGGACGGAAACATTCTTTAGGGAGTATTGGGTTTGAAAATCATTCAGCAAAGTCAGGATTTCAGAACCGGGGGACAGCAAACCAGCGCATTCCATAGCACGAAAGACCTGGATGTAGAACAGAATACCAAAATAAATTTGAGAATAGGGGGGAACCCATCCCATACAGTCGTCGGTCCATCTTTTCGTGGAAGCCATGAGATAGTCCATATGTTTAAGGTAGCACATAGGAGTAGCAAAGCAAGGTAGGAAGGTAGATATCCGAGGATAAGTGATTGTGCGGTACGGGAAGTTTGCAGCGGTATTGAAAATCAAAGTTTCAACAACATTGTCTCTTGATCTAGAGGGAACGGTGACATTTTTACTTGCTTCAAAGCGAGTTCGCTTAAGAGAAGCAGTAGCTTTGTCTTTTTCCATTTGAGCATTGGATTTTTAATCAGGTCTCTAGCAGTTGCACAACAAAGACAATTGGCCCAAGAGGGTTGGGTGGAGGATCAACAGGGCCTGGAATTGTGCATCAATGTATGTTGTTTGCATCTTTTTCATCTGCTTTTATGCATGTTAATCCCTCACTCTCTCACACCAATATCTCTATTCTTAACTTGATTTTAATTCCCTATTCAATTTTTATAATGACCCTTAATAACCCTTGAATGGAAATCAATTACTGGTAATTTAGTACTACATTACCATGATTTCTTTTTGGTCAAATTATTGAGTGCGCCTCTTCATTGACAAGTATACTACTTTCAAACTTTCCTTCATTCATCGGTAAGAATTCTGCTCTTCAAGCAATTTTTGCTCATTCCCAAGTGAAATGACCAAAATGCCTCTATGTGTATTGTTATAAGCCCAGACAGAACCTCATTTCCTCATTTGCAATCTCAAATCTCTCTCAAATTACCCAACTCCGAAATTCCTTTAACTTTAAATCAAACAACACTCCAATAACAAGAACAAGTAAGTTCTCACTTAAATTATGTTGGTATGATATATTTTTTCTCTTAAACTAGAATTTTTTAGGTTTAGTGTTTTGTTAAAATTTTGATTTTTTTTTTGCAAGAAATGATACAATGTTACATGTAAATGACTTATAGTGCTTAATTGTTATGATGTTTAGATGTTTGCTTGTTTATGTTGTAGTTATCATTTTTAGGGTTTATGTATAATTTGCACTCCAAGTGTTTGATGAAATGTTTGAATGACTTTTTCATTGATTATTTTTAATTTCTTATTGAAGGTTTTACGAACGTTAACCTATTGTCACTAATAAACGTTTATCCATTCCTAGACTAACCATGTTTATTAGAACAATTCAATTAGGTCTAAGTTGAAAGCTATGGTCAATAGTCATTCATTCTCACTAAATCATGTTTATATTTGATCAGGATATAAAAAGCATTAAGAACAATTGAATTGAATAAAAACTAGATTGTCATTCACAATAAATAGAGTTTCACAGCAACATGTTTCAATTAGGGTTCCAATGAATCATCTTAGACCTAATCTCTAAGAGATTTAGCTACTCATAATAGAGTTCACAAATATCATAATCATTAATTGAATCAAAACATACATGAACTGATAGAAGGTTGAAGAAATCGCCCTCCTAGCCGTCTTTAGGTCTCAAAATCGCACTTTGCTCTTCTCAATTCGTAACTCTTGTCTTCAGAATAGACTTCAGCTTAAATAGGCTCAGAAATTCGCCCAAAATCGTGTCACGTTTCAAGTAAATCGTGACATGTTTTCACTTTGAATAACAAACAGCTGAATTAGGGTTTCATGAAATCGTGTCACATTTTTGCCATCGTGACACGTTTTGCTCAATGCCGAGAGCATGTTTTTGCGTTGCCAAATCGTGTCACGTTTTTACCAAATCGTGACACATTTTCCTTCTATGCATTTTCTTCAGCTTTTCTGCTTTTCTTGCTGCTTAAGTTGCCTTGTGAAATCCAAAATGTGATGAAATTACATATAAAATTACGTAATGACGAGATGTCATCAACAATCAAGGGACAATCTTAGGAGACTTAATAGCCAAGAAAACGAAAATAGAGCAATCTCAATTTTCGTCGTAGATCCAATAAGCTCAGAGTTCAATACTGAAGTGGCCCCAAGGTTGATTGCAAGTGCTCTTAGCCCACATTCCTTTAACTTTAGGACAGAAGTTTTCTTAAAGACTTCGGCAAGCTGATAGCCTAACCTGAGACAACTTCATACATATTAAGAATACTTTTCATTTTGTGCGCTACCTCTTCTGTAGCCTTGAAAAGTTGAGTAATAATAGGCGCATCCCGACATACTTTTGCTCCATGTATTTCACCTTTGACTTCTGCCTGTTGTATAAAAGTCGATAGTCCGTCAACACACAAGATAACATATACGGGGACAACGGGTCTAGGTATAACATGCCCAACTGACTCTTGATTTACTAACACCGCAGTCTCTATACACATCATAATCCAGTCCACCCATTGTTGACAAAACTCCATCTTTAACATCACCTCCTTTAAATACAACCAATCAATTCGGTTATAGGCCTTGCTAATGTCAAGCTTCAAGGCCATATTACCTTGCTTACCTTCAGTTTTCAACTTCATATAGTGAACAACTTCAATAGCAACCATTGCATTATCTAAAATAGACCTCCCTGGCACAAATGCTGAGAAAAACACTTATGCAGCACTACCTTTAGCCAATTTGCTAGCACCTTCGGCAACACTTTGTATAAAACATTACAAAGAGCTATTGGCCGCCAATCTCTCATAGTTCGTTGTTCGGTACCTTTTGGAATGAGTGCAATATTAGTTGCATTTAGGGACACCAATAATTGACCATTGGCTAACCAAGAAACATAGTCCCTAAAAATATCATGACTACATATCTTCCAAAAATGCTGATAAAATCCCGGATTAAATCCGTCTGGCCCTAGACACTTGTCTGACTGCATTGAAAACACTGTTTCCTTAAATTCCTCTATTTGAAACAGTGCCATAAGTTGAATATTATCCTCATTGGTTATTACGTGTCTAATTGCATTCAACACCGTTGTTCTTACACTATTTTTGGCCTGAAACAATTCATGAAAATAATCTCTAGCTACACTTGCCATCCGAGTTTCATTTGTCACCCTCGTTCCATCATCCTTTTCTAACGAGGTAATTTTATTTACCTTTTTTCTTGTCGTGGTTGAAGCGTGGAAGAAGTTTGTGCTAACATCATCATCCTTGTACCAATGAGTTTTCGCTCTTTGTCTCCAATACATATCCTCTTGTACTAACAAACGAGTCATCCTTCTCGGTAACCCTTCATAATGCATCGTGTCATTTGATCCCCGTAATCTCAGATGTCTCTTCTACAATCTTTTATATAATTTTTCAACCTATTATAATGAGTCTTGTTCCGATGCTTTAAATCTTCGGCACACCCTTCTAATTTGAAAAGAACATCTCTGCCAGTGTGCTGCTACCAGCTAGACTCCACCGCATCACGTAAACTCGGTTCAATCCTCCAAGCATTCTCATACCAAAATTTTTTTCGGATTCTTCGGGGGCGCACCATAGGGACTTGATTAATAAGAATGGGTTAGTAATCAGATATCAGAGCAACTAAATTATCCAACGACACATTTGAAAAGAGGTGAAACCATGCTTCATTTGCCAATGCACAGTCAAGTCTCTCCTCAACCGCTCTATATGTGCTGAAACTAGTCAATTTAATGTTGTCATTATAGATTCTATCATTATTACTATTAGAGAACACACAACTGCGATAATAAAATATAACTATTCATTTAAAATAAAATATTTTAATACTATTTTAACTGAAATTACAATATTGATTTTTCAACTTGTTTTTATGAAAATCAGAAGGACTATGTTTGTAGATACTTTTACAAACTTATTGAAAAATTGTAATTGTTAAAGATAAAGATCTCTGGCCTTTCGGATTGGGGACCTGCAACAACAGACGTCTGTGTGTTCTATACACTGCCCTTCTCTAAAGCCCCTTGACATGCAAAAATTGGGGCAAGTCAATGAACGACATGCGTCGTTATGAACGCAATTAGATGCACCTTCTTCTACAAACAATTAAACACCATTAGAGATATAGTCTAACATAATATTCTAGAGAAATATTTCTCATTTCAATCATATTATATACATTTTTATAAAATCCTACAACTTTAGTATTGAAATAAAAAATATATTCATTTAAAACATCACTCTCATATTCTACAAATGCAAGTCATTTCATTGAAAGCATAACAAGGTTTAATTGTGGAATTAGTTTGTTACCTGTAACCACACCTGAAGCAATGAACATAACTACAAAGATAAAGAAGAGAAGAGTTATGTGTGTTGTCATTATTTTTGGATAGACTGACAAGTAACACCTTACAATAGGTTATTTAAACAAGTCAATTGATTAATATCTTGTCAAAAAAGGTCAATTTGATTAATATCTTATTTGACTGGTTTTTTTTTTAGAATTATTTAATAATAATAATAATTTTCTTTTGACTAATAATAATATTATTTTTTAAAAAAAGATGCAACAACATCATATCATTTCATTGAAAGAAAAGTAAAAGAGTACAAAATAGAAAAGGGGATTAGACCAAAACCTTTTCAAAAGGTGGTGAATCTAAAGTTGAGCATTTCCAACCTATTCCTAATATACTCTCCTCTAACAAAAGATCTAAAGAGAATAGAGATAAACTAAAGTTTACCGGTTTGTCAGCACAAACATTTCCTTCCCTGTGTGTGCGCGCGCGTGTATACCTAGAATGATACATATACACAATTCTTCCATCTGTTTCTTATGCCCCAAGGTACAACATGATTAGACTTTGAATGATAATGATGATGATTGTAACACCCTATTTTCCGACGATAATTATTAAATAATAAGAATAAATTAAATAATTAGGATGTTGCAAAATTTCACATGATATCACATAATAGCATAAATTTACTTTTTTAAAAAATAATTTCAACAACGAAAAACAATTCCCTGATCTCATTAATAAAAATTTCTCCTGTCATTCAACATCGAAATAGAAATAACAATAGTTCTCAAGGTTTTAACTCAAAGATAAATAAATTCATCGTCAACCCCAACCTTGGTATTACATATCAGAACTCATATTCGACTACATGTCTAATCATCACTAAAGTAAAATTGACGGAAGATAAGCCTCGTCGCAATCTCCTAGGCGTCCCACAACTAGATCTCCTTGTCCTAAGTATCTGTACCCCACAGGAATAGACACCATAAATACAACAACAAGAAAAGGGGTGAGAAATCCAGCCATAACATATTATTGGGAAAAGAGTGCACATTAAATAAATATCAAAAGAATAGTCTCCACTATCTCATCACTCTCAGTAGTTACTATGTATAATCTCTTCATTTCACATATCACAGCAGCACATCATCTTCACACTCAAACACCCAATGCAAAATCATCATATATATGCATATGGACTCTCCTAACGACCTATATGATTGTGGTACCACTCCTACTCATCATTTTGCCAGAGTTATATTACTGGACTTTTCTCATCATAGTTTGCCAGAGATATGTTACTGGACTTCTCTATCAGTCATGCACTCCATCAGTCTTAGACTCTATATGAATGCATAGAAATAAATTCGACAAGTAACACAAGTATACACATATTCAATTAATTCACATATTAATGCAAGACTCTCACTAAAATGCACGACTCTAATGCAAGCACACAAATCATCAACATACTCATCATCATCATATATCACTCTCGTCATCGTTATACACACACACACACACACACATCACTCTCATCATCATAATGATATAGTTATCGTCATCCTCATCATCACCAAAATATAAACATTATCATCCTCATACTCATCTTCATCATAAATTAATCATCATCACTCTCATCGTATTTATTTATTAGTTATATATATATATATATTTAATATTAATCATCGACACTCTTTGTCATAGTTGTAGGATTCCTCATCATTACTCTCTATCAACCGTTTATATCACCACTTATTTTCTTCATTAATCCAACCCTTACTCGTAACTCATTTCTACATCAACATCCCCCTATTTTATTTTATTTTATTATTCATCTTACAGACGCACTCTATCCCATCATCTATTCTAGGCTCTCTATATACTTTACTTCTGATAGCATAACCTATTGTTCATTCTTAGTCTCAAGATGTATTCTAATTCATTATCATTACATATAATGTATCCTCTATATACAGCTAGGTTCTTCCCCACCATCGTCATATACTCTTTCGTAATTATTCTTCTCATTTAAAACGACTTTATATCTTATTACCATGTTCTCACATTCGTCGTCATCTATACATCAACTATTCTCATAATCTTAACGTAATCCTAATTTAAAGTTATTATCTCACTTTATCAATACTTTTGACTTCAGAAACTTTCCTCACTAAGGCTTCATTATAATTCAAGATTTTATTCTCTCGATACCGATCGTTATTATTATTGTCAACCAATATAACTATTACATCTTATCCTCTTTTCTATGCATCTTACTCTCTTCTAATCAATCCCCGTCTTATTCATCGTTATCGTCATTCCTATTATCTTTCATTACTTAATATTCAACCCCTTCCCCCTCCATTACACTTCGTCTAACGACACTCTCTTCATTTATGATCATCTAAAATTAGACTTCTATATTCTTTATTCAGTTTTACACCTTATACGTTATTGACTAACAAGCATCTTAAATTCTTTAACTACCCTAACTCTTTTACTCTTTCACTTAAAGGTATTCCTAAATTCATTATTGGTTTAAGGAGATTATGATTAACCTCATCAGTTATTCGGAAAAGCACCTACTTCATACTGCCTATTATCATCATTTTACGCCCCTTTTATTAAATCGTATATTTTTAGACTCACCACGTACCCACACTATTTGCTCTTTTAAATTCTCGTCTTATTAACCTTAATTAACTTAATAACTTTTCTCACTGTTATTATCATCCTTGACCTTACTCAATGCTTTAACTCCTACCACAACATAACCCACTTCATCACACTAGTGCAAAATTGACATAAGAATTATGTGTATTATACCTATTTTATTAAAAAAAAGGTGTGAAATATAAATAAGGTGGCAGTTTTGTAAATATATTGTAAATTTTGTTTTTGTGAGTAAATTTCAAAACCTGATTTTAAGAATAAATGGGGTCAAATATGAAATAAAAACAA
>Ga0315914_1008875_pt1 | contig 13175 bp, 13 predicted proteins | sample MpolenodulesMG_FD_203920 | JGI IMG/M metagenome (GOLD analysis project Ga0315914, IMG submission 203920) | Medicago polymorpha root nodule microbial communities from Los Angeles, California, United States - elongated nodules | ecosystem: Host-associated > Plants > Roots > Nodule | place: USA...
TGTTGATCCGTAAGTGTAATATAAAAAAATCAAATTGGATTCACCAGATTTTAATATTTTTTGTAGCAATTACTTCACATAAATATCCATTTCAAGTAAAGGATTTCTATATTCATTAAGTAAATTTATTTAATTTTAGTGTGCAAAAATTAAATTTCTATATTTTTTGCTTTATAATTTGTATAATAATGATAAGTTTAAGTATCACTTATACATCTTATTTGTTTCCTTTCTTAATAGATTTCAGATACCAGGAAACACAAATAAGAAAAATGACATCTATAGCTTTGGTATAATTCTATTTGTGTTGATCACCGGAAAGAAAGCACTAGTGAGAGAATCTGGAGAAAGCATTCACATACTTCAATGGGTTATTCCCATAGTTAAAAGAGGAGATATTCAAAACATTGTTGATAAGAAGTTGCAGGGGGAATTCAACATCAGTTCTGCATGGAAAGTAGTTGAGATAGCCATGTCATGCATTTCACAAACTGTAACTGAAAGGCCAGACATAAGCCAAATATTGGCAGAGCTAAAGGAATGTCTATCTTTGGACATGGTTCACAGTAATGGAAGCATGAAAGCTAGAGATGAATTGGTTTCTGTTGCACTGCATGTTTCAGAAACCACTATTTTAGCTAGATAACCGCCATTTGTAATGATATTTTCATCCTATATTCAGTGTCACTCCAAATGTCCTAGCACATTAGATCTTCTTGTATAATATATAATAATTTGTATTATGGAAGTTTTCTTGGAATAAAAATAACTTTAGTGAGTGATGCTAAATTAGAAGCATTAGTTTTATCCTAAACTAGCTAGCAGGAAGAATAAAGTGCTTGGAAAGATAAATAAATTGTTAATTGTTACTCTAAAATCCAAAATTTGATCAATGAACATATTTTACCAATTATTTGCTAACTTACTATGCCACAAGGCTGATTGATATCCTAATTCTTGAAAAGATTTCTTTGGTAGTTACCAAGATGGTCCAAGAAATTTGTTATCCGTATGAGTAAAATCATGATAGGGAATTCTTATAAGTGTTCAATTTTGTATTAAGAGTTTTTGGAAAAAAAGAAGATAAATGGCATAGCCAGTAATGCAGAGAGGTAGAGTGGCTGCCATGACACCCCCATCAAAGTCTGTTTCAGCTAAGATTGTTTTTTTTTACTAAACCACGTTATTTTCCCTAATTATGTTATTTTCCTATTTGGCATTCCCTTAGCTTCATTTATGCATTTGTATTTCAAATAGTATTGCAATCTACAACAAGGTTATATGGTTGTTGGAATGAATATTCCCATCTGTAACAAACTTGCTTGTTAAATAGAGTCTGATGGCCAAATGAAAAGGAATCCAATCATTCAACATTCAATTTTCTCTAAATTATCTGCAATTATGTACTTGACACACACAAGTCACATCAACATAATTCATTCTTATATTGAGTTCCCTGCTCTGAGTAGGGACCTGAATATCCAAATCCAATCTCAATTGGTATCACTTTTGATCCTGGGCACAACACGACATATTTGAGATTTAGTGATATTTTTATCACGAAAAATGTTACGAATTATGTTTAGTATCATTTGAACAATTGTTAGAGGTAAAACCTATGTTACTAAAGAGTTTCAGTAACATTTTTTTTAGTATTATTAGTACCAATTAAAATTTAGTATTATTAGAAACAATTAAAAAATGTTACTTGTTTATGTTTTTTGTATCTTAATCATAATTAGTAACAATTAAAAAATGCCGCCTATTTATAATTTTTGCTACATGTCGCGTATTTATATTTTTTGGCTTTTTGCTTAAACTTCATTAAGATTTGATGAAAAACTCTAATTTAAACTAACCAAAAATTGAAGATCAAACTTATTTAGGTGGAACTTGAGATCTTGGGGAGGAACATATTTCAAGTTCACGAGTCAACACCATCGAACCGACCCAAAAGATTTTTTTTTTTGAATAAGTCTATGCTTCCCTGCTTATTAAAGAAAAAAGAGAGTTTATGACTCCCTTTCCTCTACATGGAAAACGAGAAAAGAATTAACCAAAACTAAATTTTAAAATAAGATGTGATTTTTTTTTTTTTTAAAGAAAAACAGAGGTGATTAATGATACTTCAGTTGAAGAGAAACATATATGAATTTTATAAAAAGAGGCAATCCAAGATCTTCTTTTGTTTGGACTTAAACCTCTCTTGAGGTATATGATGGACTTTTTTATTTTGTAGCTACGTTGACTATTTTTTTGACAGAAATATTGTTGATATAATTATTAAATTTATAAATATTTTATTGGGTAAGAAATAGATTATCAATATAAAAAACTTGTTGTAAATAGATGGAATCATATTAAGTTAACATGTTTGCTTGTACGAGGGGTATGAGTAGGAGAGAAACAATGAAGTATGGACACGATATGAGTATCGGATACGTGTTGTATCCGATACGGCGATACGCCATTTGTAGAAAAACATAGGATACGATACATATGAGATACACGTATAAAAAAATAATATATATTATTGTAATTTAAGAAAATTTAAATAAAAAGACAACTTTAAACATTTATTTTTTTGACAGAAATTGAATGGACACCTATAGAAAGATATATTTATAGTAAAACCCAGAAGAAGAAAAAAAACTCATATCTTAAACATTTATAGTAATATAAAATGCAAACTTCAATTCTAGTTAATGAACAATTGGTTAAATGTATCAACTATCGATTAAAAAAAAGAAGCTGCAATAAGTAATGGAATCATAGGTAGGAAAGAGGGAAACTAAAGTAACTATTAAAGTAAAGAGAAGGTAACTAAAGGAGAGAGGGAAATTAAGGAGGGGAAAGTTTTTATTGGAAAACTAAACAGTCAAGAGATGAACTAGCCGTACCAATGGTGTATCTGAGGCATGTCGGAAGCGTGTCGACGACGTATTGGAATTATTTTATTTTTTAAAAATATATAAATAAATCTGATACCCCGTCGATACGTATCGACGGAGTATCGACACGTATCGGCGTATCAGGGTGTATCGGATACGATACGGTAGCTATTTTGATGTATCCGTGCTTAGTAGGAGAGAAACATGCATGTGTGAGTTTGACTTAGGTTTCTCTACTTGTGAGATTGGAGACCTTTAGTGTGGAACTTACATTCCTCAAAACCCTTTTTAGAAAAGTGCCCAAACATGAGAAAACATGTTTTGGACAATCAATATGCTTTAATAATATTTGTGTTTTACACTCTTGATTTCCTAGCACCAAAAATTGTGGATCTTCCACAAAGAGTTTATAGGATCATGCAAAACAATGTTATGTCTCTTTGAGATCTAAGAATGTTGTTTACAAGAGGATTAATTTTAAAAAGAGTTAGCGGTGTAGCTTATTGTCTGCTTAACTTTCATTCCCTTTAATTGAACCTAAGTTGCTAGGACCTATTATGCGTTTTATGAATCAAGAAACAAAGATTCTTGTTTTCCTTCAAAAAAGATTCTTGTTTTTGTGCGATAATGTTAGTTTATATTAATTGACTTGGTTGCCTGAGTCAATTTCAACTCTTCATTTCTCTATCTTGCTCATCAATCAACATTGCTCAACTTTGCACCATTTGTAGAATTAACCTATATATAATTGATGGTTGCATTTTTTTTTAAAAATTTCAAAATATTTTTTCTGTAAGAGTTAACGTTGATTAACTTTTTTTTTTTACAAATATAAACGATATTCATTCATTCAAATTGATGGAGTACAAATCCAAATTCGCTAAAAACAAAAAGGATGAATCTGCGAACAAACTCACAACATCCATGTTAATAGCATAAAATGGCAAAGTACATATGCCTACAAATATGACTAATATGACTGTATTAAAGTCTCCAGAATATTCATGTCTCTGGATCTACAACGTTGACGACGCCAAAGTCATTGTCATTGATCGGATCTGCACTTGCTCAAAGCTAATCTTTCAACCTGAATCAAATAAACACCGTACTAAGTCGGGAAACCAAAAACACACCGCACAAAGACGGGAAATCAAAACAAACAAAGTCGTTTCAAAGACGACGAAATCAAAAAAACAAACAAAAGAAAACAGAAAATATATATGTGAAATCACTTATTCAAATAGGATATAAGGAAAAACAACTCTGAGGGGTGATTTTTAGGTCAAAATTGACCCTAAATCACACCTCTGACAAGAGGATGAAGAAAAAATGTTGATTAACTTTTAAAAACATGATATTACCGGAAATATATGCAAAGAAGATGTGGATCAATGAAAGTCAACACTGTCTTGTTCTCATTTAAAAATGTACTAAAAATATTAAATAAATTGCATATGAGAACAGTTCCTAATAATTCTTTTATTGTTAGATATCATGTACGTGTGAGTGTGTGACAGGTTGAGTACTTAATTTTAAGCAACACATTTTGTCAAAAAAAAGTTACATCTGAAATCAACTAGGAATTAAATAATTAAAATTACACCATTGAATTAGTAAATAATGCATGAATAGGTATGGCTTACTAGAAAATTACGCTATTAAATTAGTAAAATATGCATGGATTATATATTATTGTGAAAGTCACACGATAGTTGCAGATTATATTAATCATCCAATAGTTTGGTTAGGAATTTGTCATTGTTACCAATTCTTCCTACACCAAGATGGTTCACATAATATCTATTCATTAAGTAATAAAACACATGTTGGCATAATTCCCTTTATTTTTTAGACGAGGCAAACTTGATTGATTCTTCAGTATAATAGCACTAGCACTCATCAATCATCATTCCCTAATAGTATTCTTAATGAAGCAAACAATGATAGGAATGCTACTGCATTTCCTTTTGGTCTTGTTTGGTGTCCTTGCTATTTTGGTTCTGATACAAGCTCAGGATCAATCAGGTTTGGTTATGATTTTTCCTATAGTTGCTTTATGTCACATATTTGTTACTACTAGTAATTATTATTGTCGTTGAAGTTATCTTAATTTGTTCCTCTATTTATATGTCTCAGGATTCATTAGCATAGATTGTGGTCTATCTGAACTTTCAAGCTATTCTGAAACGGACACAGGCATAAATTACATTTCAGATGCCAAATTCATAGATTCAGGTGTAAGTAAGAGGATACCTCCTACAGAGATTATTGTTAAACAGCAACTAGAACATGTGAGGAGTTTTCCTAGTGGAGTGAGAAATTGTTACAGAATAAATATAACAAGTGGTACTAAATATTTAATCAGAGCGTCTTTCTATTATGGAAACTATGATGATTTAAATGAGCCACCACAATTTGATCTTCATTTTGGTGCTAATGTTTGGGATACAGTAAAGTTCACAAATTTATCACTCATTGCAACCAGTGAGATCATTTACACTCCATCACAAGATTACATACAACCATGTCTTGTTAACACGGGCAACGGGACTCCATTCATTTCATCTATAGAATTGAGGACTTTGAACAATACTGCTTATGTCACAAACTCAACTAAAACAGTATTATCAAACTTCCTTCGATTTGATATAGGTTCCATCACAAACATCGAATACAGGTAAGATGGAGTTTGCTAGTAGCAGCACATTAATTAGCTAACTTTAATATTTACATAAGTAAATGATAATATTTTTGGTCATGTGCAAACAATAGGTACAAAGATGATTTTTTTGATCGCGTTTGGTTTCCTTATGAATTCATTGATTGGGAACGATTAAACACCTCACTTAACAATAATGATCTAGTTCAGAATGATTATGAACCACCGACAATAGTTATGAGCACTGCTGCTACACCAGTAAATGCCAGTGCCCCAATGCAATTTCATTGGAGTGTAGATAATGAAAATGACCAATACTACGCATATTTTCACTTTAATGAGGTTGAGAAGCTGGCAGAAAATGAAACTAGATCATTCAATATCACAGTGAATGGAGACTTTTTGTTCGGACCTGAGATACCTGTACACCAGGCAGTAGATACCGTAGTTAGTACAAAACCTTTGACCGGAGCCACAAGGTATCTATTTTCCCTTTTAAAGACAGAAAATTCAACCCTTCCACCAATCCTCAATGCCTATGAGGTTTATAAAGTAATAGACTTCTCACAATCAGAAACTCAACAAGATGATGGTAATCAATCCCTTTAGTTTATTTGAAAAACATACTACCTTCTCTCCTTAAATATTGAATCCGATCTTGATCTATTTTCAACTGCATTAATTTTTTTTTTTTACTAACATCTAATTATCTTAGAACTTTTTCTGCTATCTGCAATGAATATTATGATGAAAACATAAACTAATTCTCAATGGTATATATATTTTTTTGACAAAAACTCAATGGTATCTATAATTAGGGATGGAAAATTTGTGGTGTAAAGTAAATTATGTGAAAATTGTCTTGAAATCCTTCTGAACTGTTTTTTTTTTCATTTCTCTAATACCAAATACTAGTTGATACTATCACAAACATTAAGAAGGCCTATGGAGTGGCTAGAAATTGGCAAGGAGATCCATGTGGTCCTGTGAATTATATGTGGGAAGGCCTAAATTGTAGTATTGATGATGCCAATGACCCCCCAAGAATCACATCTTTGTAAGTTTACAATCACTTCAATAAACCATAATAAATTCAAAACTTCAATAACCTCTAATGTTATATATATTTGGAAATGCAACCAGGAATTTGTCTTCAAGTGGATTGACAGGGGAGATAGCATCTTTCATATCAAAACTCACTATGTTAGAGTACTTGTGAGTTCCTAATCTCATTTGATAAGTAGACAGCAAACTAGAATATGTTTCGATGAAGGATTTTGGAATTAAAGGAAGACCATATTTTTCTTTTCTAAAACGTTTTTAAAAATAAATCAAGTGTGATTGAAATGTTATATGATCATCTATCTGTCATGTTATTACTTCAAGCATTTAAAATAATAAATATATACCAAAATATATCTTAAACCTCATTTGGTTAAATGATGAAACCGAATCCATTCAGTTTGGAAATTACTCCCTCTTTATTGGAGATTCAAAATTGTAACTCTGAATTTACATTGTTTTCTTTCAGGGATTTATCAAACAATAGCTTAAACGGTCCTATACCTGATTTTCTGATACAACTGCAGTCACTAAAAGTCTTGTAAGTCCCAGGTCGATGGATCAAAAATTAATTTCATTGATTATTAGTGTAAAAGATAAAAAAATGTCATATTTATTTGTCCTTCGATGGCAGAAATGTGGGGAAAAACAATCTTACTGGGTTAGTTCCAAGTGGACTCCTTGAGAGATCAAAAACAGGTTCACTATCACTGAGGTACGCCTCCTACTCAAAGCTATATCAATTCATATTATATTCAAGAAAAAGAAAAAAATTTCAATGAAGTTTTATTTTCTTCCTGTAATGTTAATAATAATATATTCAGCAAAGATAATTGAGTTTTCTTCCTCCTACTATCAACATTGTTTCACTAATGATATGATAATTAATATATATGCAACTTTGGATTTTTTCAGTGTGGATGATGATAACCTTGGTCTTTGTACGATGAATTGCAAAAAGAAGAACATTGCTGTACCACTTGTTGCATCATTTTCAGCATTAGTTGTAATCGTCTTGATTTCTCTTGGACTTTGGGTATTGAGAAGACAGAAAGGTACTTCTCTTGGACTATGAATAGTGTAGTCATCCATTGGTTTGCATGTATACCTTATAGGTTGTAAACCTTTGATGGCAGATGTGGCCATTGCGGTCGCTGCAATGCGAATTGTGGTGCGAAATAATTTTATTCTTGCACAAAATTCTATAATTCTTTGCTTAAAAAAGATTTCCTCTTCCCCTTATTGCCTGTAAACCCAGAGAGGAACATTAGTTCACTGAGGGCAAAATGAGACATTGGTCTGTTGTGGTATGCTGTGGCCAAAACGACGTTCCATTGCCATACTAATTCTTCATCTTTCATGTCTTCTAAATGAGTTTGGAGTATCTCTTGTACTTCCTTTGTATGAATTTTACATTTTGTTGCTAAAAATATTATTTATTTATGAAATCATTATTTGCTCACAACATATATTAGAGTCAACTCTCCATAAAACTTTAGCTATATACTCGTATCTAGTGTAAAACTTTTATTGCTTTTCTGCCATAGTAATTTTTTTTCCCACAGCATATTTTCATTCATACTTATTTGCTAACAACATATTTTCATCCATACTTATTTATGACAGTTGTAGTTACGTCTTCAAACTCTAAGGAAAGGGGTTCAATGAAATCCAAACATCATAGATTCAGTTATACTGAAATTCTCAACATTACTGATAACTTCAAAACTACTATTGGAGAAGGAGGATTTGGAAAAGTTTACTTTGGCACTTTACAAGATCAAACTGAAGTCGCTGTTAAGAGGCTTTCACCATCATCAATGCAAGGTTATAAGGAATTTCAATCAGAGGTTAGACATTGTATTCAAGTTAAAAGAAAACATATTAAATTTTTTATTTTAGTTAAGTAATAAGGAGAATCCTGCATTATTTTCAGTTAACTTTGGTAGAGATAAAATTGAACATGCAGGCACAACTTCTAATGATTGTTCATCATAGAAATTTGGTCTCTCTCATTGGATATTGTGATGAAGGTGAAATCAAAGCATTGATTTATGAATACATGGCCAATGGAAATCTCCAACAACACTTATTTGGTAATTTTATATTTTATCAGCAATGTCAATATCCCTAACAGATTTACTACTTCCAGTTTATCTTCATTTTCATCAACTAAATTGACTAAACATTAGCAGAGGTAGAGCACAATAGTTTATATTATTATAAGATCTATACTTTTTTTTGGGGAAGAATACATTATTATCAATAAGGGTATTCTAATGACCATGTTACAAGTGCCCCGTATGAGATTTGAACCTTGTCCCTTGAGATTACAATGTCAAGCTCTTACGACCAAGTTGGACTTAAGGACGACAGAGATTATGTATAAGGCAGGGAGAAGGGAACGATAAATTAATTTTTCTTATGCTTTCATTTTAAATGCTTGTTCTGAATGTCATGACTAATGTCTATTTGCATGCAGTGGAAAATTCAAATATCTTAAATTGGAATGAGAGGCTTAAGATTGCAGTTGATGCAGCACATGGTAATGTATTGTTTATGGCAACATAATTCTTGCATTGTGCACCCTTACATTGCCCTTAGTGTGAATTTTCAGGATTGGATTATCTGCATAATGGATGTAAGCCACCTATTATGCATAGAGATTTGAAGCCTTCCAACATACTACTTGATAAGAACTTGCATGCAAAGATTGCTGATTTTGGTCTAAGTAGAGCTTTTGGTAATGATGATGCTTCTCATATATCGACACGCCCTGCTGGTACAATTGGTTACGCTGATCCAGAGTAAGTGTATTATAAAAAATCAAATTAGATTAACCCGATATTAGTATTTTTATAGCATTTACTTTGCATAAATATCTTTTTCAATCATCATCATTTTCCAACAATCAAGATCTGCTTTTCTCTTTTAATCAATTTATTGATTGCGGTCTCTTTGTGTAATTAGTAATTTTTTCTTATTTTTCTTTCAATTTTATATGCTATTTTTGTTACCATGTACATTTGTTCTTTCTTTATTTGGGACATAAACTGTGCACCTGCATTATTACAGATTGGTGTAGTGTCCAACAATTTTCTCATATAGATTCTTAAGAATTAATTGTTGTGACTACTCTTACCTATGCTTACAATGCTTAGCTTATTACTAGAACATCATAACCTATTTTGTGAAAGGGGAATGATAGAAAAAGCTTTGCAATAATTAATTCTAAATGTTTATTATTTCTGAAATTATTATAATTGTTTATTTATGGCAATTTTGTGTATACCCTTCAAATGACATGCTAGTTCAAGAGAACATATTTACCGTGTAAATGATTCAATCAGCGCATACCTGTGGAGCATATCCTCCCTCTTTTGACTAAACTGCAGGAAAATATTTGCTGTTCAATTTTATTCAAATTTTTCTTGATCTAGAACTCTAATTTGTGTTTGTATTATTCATTTAAGATTGGGAATGCAACTCTTTTTGGGAATTAAATACTTTGATTTTTTATTTTTAATTTAAATAGTGTTTGGGTTGGGGCATTCAAAAAAGTTGAAATTTCTTTGAACTTTTTACAAGGTATTGTTTTATATTACTTGATAGATAGTGTGCAAAATAGTTAGATTGCTATATTCATTTAAGTTTACTGTATTTTTTTTTTTACATATACTACTATTTCATTTGGCTTATAATTTGTATAATTATGAAAAGAAATTAAGAAATACATAAGTTTAAGGACCGCTTAAGCAACTTATTTATTCTTTTCGTCAATAGATATCAGAGAACAGGAAACACAAATAAGAAAAATGATATCTACAGCTTTGGGATTATTCTATTTGAGTTGATCACTGGAAAGAAAGCAATAGTGAGAGCATCCGGAGAAAACATTCACATACTTCAATGGGTTATTCCCACAGTTAAAGGAGGAGATATTCGAAAGATTGTTGATACAAGATTGCAGGGTGAATTCAGCATCAGTTCTGCATGGAAAGTTGTTGAGATAGCTATGTCATGCATTTCACAAACTACAGCTGAAAGGCCAGGCATTAGCCAAATATGCGCAGAGCTAAAGGAGTGTCTATCTTTGGGCATGGTTCAGAGTAATAATGGAAGCTTGAGAGCTAGAGATGAATTGGTTTCTGTTGCTACTATATCAGAATCCACTTTTTTAGCTAGATAACCTCCATTTATAATGATGGTTCAGGTAGGTAACCACCATTTTGTCCTATATCCAGTGTTATTCCAAATGTTTAGCTAAAATATAATACATACGAGTGAATTCTAAAGACATTAGAAATTGGACCTTGTAGGCAACCTCTCTGGTGTGAGAAACAATTTGGAGAGTTAAAAAAAATACTACGGAGACAATTTAATATTTATTGTCTGCATCATAATATACTGTCACAAGTACCAAATACATGTTCCTGGTTGGTATTCTCTTAGTTACATTTATGCATTTGCTGTATTTTCAATTGGCAATCACTCGAATCCAATCATTCAACAGTCTATTTTCTATAAATTCACTGCAGTTTTGTACTTGACTCACAAGTCACATCAACAAATTCATTTTCATGTCAAATTCCTGGCTCTCTGTTGGGATTATTCTTGGTTACATCCCTGAATATCCAAATCATATCTCAATCGGTATCACGTTCAGATCCTGAGCGCATCATAACATAATTGAGATTTAGTAACATATATAAAATGTTACTAAATCGCAAAAAATGTTACTAATTATATTTAGTAACATGTACTCTATAATGGAAATGAACTATGCAACACAATTTCAATTACCTACAAAAATGAGTACAGGTTTTCAACCATCGAATGAAAAACTATTATCATGCTATATGACTCCTTCTTATAAAATAAAAACTATTGTAACGATTATAACGCTATATGGATTTATAACTATAATTAATCATGCACATAAATCCTTTTCTTCCTTGTCAACTCAGGAATTATCAACAAATACAGTTCTACCCAACATCAATTATGATTATTGTGTAAATTGCTAAAAACACCTATGCATAAACACTTACATAATATTAGCAATAAAATAAATCAAATAAATTTTTTAGGATTATCAACCTCCTCTTGAAAAAGGTTATCCTTTTCCAAACTGAGAAGGACAAAAGCCGCCGACGTAGCTACTTTGATTGGTATAAGATCAAAATCCCGCCCTTCATGGTAAGAAAAATCAGCCTACCTTATTCCTTATGTTAGTTATATATTGTATCATTAACTTACTATGGAATAGAATTTCATGCATTTACGTTGAAATCACGCATTTCTGATATTTTAGATGCACAGAAAGTTCAATAGAAAAGTCAAGAGAAAATAAAGCCAAAAAAGAAGCAATAGGAAACAGAGAAGAAGAAAAGCTACATATTACAACCCAAGCACGGTAAAGGGTTCAACCACCACACGTGATAATCAAAAGTAAAATTAGGATTCTTTGGCTTTCACCACCAAAAGGATAGCAGCTTAACTTTATCGAGCAGAAGATGCAGTTGAACTTCATTATTAGAGAAAATTTTCTTGTTCCTTTCCTTCCAGATTGTCCAAACACAAACAAACAAAATCAAATGCAAAGAAGACCGGATGGACCAAGGGAAACCACCTGTCTGACCGAACTGTGCAAAATGATCTAATAAACACACCAAATCAACTGAATAGATACTGGTCACTTCAAAATGAATTGCCACATGCTACCGAAAATATTACAACATAAAGAAAGGTGAGCAGCCATTCCTCCACCCCACAGCCACGGACACGGAGCTGTTTGAGCATGAATAATGCCTTTTCTTGCTAAATTATCTTTTGTAAGGAGCCGATTACAAAAGAGGCGCTACACAAATAACATCACCTTTAAAGGAACTTGTTTATGCCAAACACGTCACCTTTAAAGGAACTTTTTTATGCCAAACATTATCAACCAGAAATCGATTCTCAACCTCATCTGCAACTGTTAATAAATGATAAACCCTGCTTATCTGCAACTATTAATAGATTATAAACCCCGCTGATGGAATATCCTTTAACTGGATCTAATTGCCACTTCCAACTATCAGGCTCATCTTCCTGCAAAACAATATCATGCAACAAAAAACAAAATTCCCTAACCAAATCCTCCTCCCACTCAAACAACCTTTGCCTCCACTTCCAGGCTTCACCCCCTCCCCCTAGCCTAGATGGTGTTGAGGACAAAATCCTTATTTGATGTTTTAAAGATCACAAACATTTTATAGTTTTTAACTTGTTATCTACTAACGTGTTTTGTGAGAAATGTTTCATGAAGAATGTTCCTGTTAAAGAGAAGAACATTCTAAGCTTATAAATATTCTCATCAAAGCAAAAGAGCAAAAGGACACACATACACTTTCTGCTACAACATTTGCATCATTGAAAGCAAAAACAAAATATTCCCTTTGTCTCACCAAAAGAGGATAAAGAGTTACATTTGATAAAAGACACTAAAAAGGAAGCAATCTATGTGTCATGGCAAGGCTTTGCAACAAAAAGAATAATCATTGTCAAAAGGCCAAAGACGC
>Ga0315914_1008876_pt1 | contig 13174 bp, 5 predicted proteins | sample MpolenodulesMG_FD_203920 | JGI IMG/M metagenome (GOLD analysis project Ga0315914, IMG submission 203920) | Medicago polymorpha root nodule microbial communities from Los Angeles, California, United States - elongated nodules | ecosystem: Host-associated > Plants > Roots > Nodule | place: USA...
GGGTGACTTCCTTCCTTCCTTATTTAATATCTAAGCAATTGAGCTCAAGTGATTAATGTGTTTTATCGTAAACGAATCGTTTGGAGAACCGTAGTGAATAACAAAACTTTGAGATTTAAAACTATTGCATTTTCAGAACGGATTCAAACTCATGACATATGATTAAGTTGAAATAGATTTCTTACCATCTCATAAAAATGCTCTTGAGTTTCATATATATATAATTCTTACATTTTTTTTTCTTTTTTGAACAAGTCAAAATGGAATTAATAACCAGAAGTGATTCGTCTCGCACAAGGTGTGCAAAAGAGAATCACTTCAAACAATATATAATTCTTACACTAGAAAGTTTTTTTTTGTGGCCGGGGTTTGAACCCCAGACCTTGTATATTTTATGCATTGTTCATAGCAACTGAGCTAAACTCATTATTTAATGATACATATAAGTGTCATGATACAAATAAAAATCAATTTAATAATTTATCAACCATTATGAAATAACTTTAAACTATAAAATTTGTGCAATATAGATCTTTTAAAAGGGTTCAAAGATTTACTTTTTTTTATCAATTTTTATTAAATATCATATAATATTTAATTTTTTACACAAAATAATATTTTTCATTTCCCCAAAAAAAATTCCATGAGACATAAGTCAATCGAAAATGCCGATATTGTTAAACTAAACAACTACGTTTAAATTTAAATTCAAAATCTAATAATTATGTGTGAGTTTTAATTGATATTTTTCACTCCATGTACAAACAAAAATAAGTAAATAAATATTATATTCATATTCTTTAATTCATATTAAACAAACTTAATCTACCCAAGAAATCATGAGAAAAAGAACTTACTATACAGATACGGATGACAGAGAGAGGCAAGCAAGTAGCAACTTGAGGTTGATGACATCATGTAGGGTCCCACTGCTGGCGTCATCATATCTAACTGGCTCCTTCAATATTTGCCACGCGTCGTCATCATTGATCCGTTTCTTACATGATTCCACTTTCACCTTACTCGCGCGTGGATTACACCTCAAAAGTGTTCCACGGACGTCAAACTAGACTATAAAAATTTTACACCAAAAAAAAAGACTATAAAATTTTATTTTTCGGAAGAAATTTCATGCATCAAAGTGTACAACTCTCCAAACTGCTTCTTAAAAAAAATAAAAAAAAACCTATGCAGACTACGATGAACATATACTTTTGTAAAATGAAAAATTGTTAAAGTAACGTTATTAACCACTTACGAAAACACATTTCTTCTCTTTTTATTGCGCTAACGTTTGAATATTATGAATGTTATTTTTTATTTATGAAATTTTAATTTTGATTAAAACTAAAAATATAAATGTTTGTTGTTTTCAAGTTATAACAAATCAAACTAACCATGATTATCTATTTCATTGACACCAACAACAACAAAAAAATTCAATTTTTTTTTTAATGACACCAAAAGTTGTTTAAAGGTATAATTGAGACAATAAAAATGCAAGCTTCGGTGGCCACAGGATATTAATGTTAACTTTGTTTACGGTTTTAGTTCTTGGTGGTCAGCCCCTTGCTTTGTTTGGGCATTGGCTAAGTGCTATTGTATTTGTGACATGTTATAATTATTAGGTGTCCCCTTGGTACACTTTGTGGTTGATAGATTTCCTAAATTGTTAATATATTTCATTTTTTATTGTTCAAAAAAGTATAAGTATATTCATTTAGTTTTTTTACACTTTTTAAATGATAAAGGAAAAAAAATCATATATATATATATATATATATTTATATCGTGGTTGTTACATTTTTTTTAATATTTAAATTTATTTTTATCTATTTATTACTTGTATTATTTGTATTTAAAATTGAGGACATTTTTTGAAAAAGAAAAGCTAGCCCAAAAGTGTTGAAAGAGGTAGTTTTCTTTATATAGATAATCCCCTAAAAAAAACCTTATGATCACAAAAAAAAACACAATTAAAATTATGATTTAATAAACTTTAAATTAAATATCAATAACCGCAAATATAACTACATATTCCAACATTTGTTTGTTTTGTGATTTTGTCATCTTAGCATGACTTTGTTTGTTTTGATTTATTTTTCATCTTAGTGTGGTGTTTATTGGATTCAAGTTGAAATATTAGCTTTTATCAAGTTCAAATCCATCCAATGACTTTGACGTTGTCAACGTTGCAGATCCAGAGACATGATTATTTTTGAGACTTTAATGTAGGCATATGTACACTGTCGTTTTATGTTATTACCACATATGATGTAAGTATATTTGCATATTCATCCATTTTTTTAGCAACTTTGAATTTGTATTGTAGTGATATACTTTATTAATTTGAACGAATGAATATCGTTTATTTTTATAAAAAAAAACTACTTTCATTATAAATAGGGGTGAAAATTAGCTGAATCGTGCTAGACTTTACAAGACTTAAATCTGACTTGAACGAAAAGTTCAAGACCCAAGTCTGTCGTGTTATCTACCATAGACTTATTGTTCGGCTTAACCCGAAATTTTTTAAACTTTGCTATGGTCTGCATGCCTATTTAAAAACTAATTTTATATTAAAATCTTTAAATAAATAATCTAACACATTTCTTAATAGATTAATGAACTAATATGTCAATGAAATTAAGTTCTATTGTAATATCGAACATAATGTTTATAACTTCATATGCCAATCTATTTTTATTATAAATTATAATGTATTTAAATATGTCAGAAATTAATATAAGTTGATATGCTTAAGTTAATGGAAATGTTTTTCGAAAAAAAAAAGATAAAAATGTTTAGCACAAGTATAAAATATAATAATATACGAAATAATATATAAGAAAATTATTCATGTTTATTTAAATAGGGTAACTCAAATCTAAAGTAGGCTCGGTAAAAGTCCCCTGTCCCTCCATCCCCGTCTATTTTCACCCCTAATTAGCAATAATAGATTGAATACATGTTAGAATCTCAATGAAGATATATGAGAGCTACAAATGTTGCCACTTGATAGTTAGATCACATACTAGGACCGACCCAAAGGTCAAACGGCTCAAACTAAAGTTTCATGCGTCAAAATTTTAGGCTAAAAAAGATCTAAACAAATTTAATTTAATTATAAAATATAGGTAAAATTACACTAACGGTCCTTTATCTTATTTATTTGTAAAATTTTGGTCCTTTATCTTTTTATTTTCCCATTTAGGACCTTTATCTCTCATAAAAGCACATATAAATCATTTTTCTTATTTTTTTTATTAAAAAATACATAATTTAATTTTTTAAAAATATATACTTATTAAAAATAAAAAAGTTCTTTAAGACAGTTTTTAATTTGTATAGCAAAAGGGTTTGTCACATATAAACCTTCGTACCCATAAATCTTACACTAATGCTTTGCCCCTCCCCTTTCTTTAAGACAGTTTTCTCAAATGATCATTAGACAAAATTGATTATCAAGGAAACACAAGTTATCCATCTACACACATTCTATAAGCAGCTTTTTGAAAGATGACGAAGATTTAAATGAAGAAGATGAAGATTCAAAGGAAGAAGATGAAGATGATGAACAGATTCATCTTATTTCTGGATTTTTTATTTTTAATGAAAATATATTTTAAAAAATAAAATTATGTATTTTTTAAATAAAAAATGAGAAAAAATGATTTATTTGTGCTTTTATAAGTGATAAATGACTTAAATGAGAAAAATAAAAAGATAACGGACCAAAATGTTACAAATAAATAAGATAAAAGACTATTAGTGTAATTTTGCCTAAAATATAATAATATGACAATTTTGCTATACATGTGTCTCTGGCTCAGTTAGTTATGAGGAGGACATCATATCCTCCTTGACATTTGTTTAACTCTTAAACTCGTCAAGATTTAATTTTACTAAACCTTATTTTATTTTTTAAAAAAGCTTTTATTGTAAAATTTATTTTAGAGTTTCAAACATGTTGACCGGTCCTCTTACAAACTTGTCTTAGTAAATCAAATACAAGAGCACCTGTGAATTTTTATCCATTAGAGGATGTCTACGATAATACACACTATCCTAATTTATATAGAGTTTAATAATGGTGGGTTGACGGTCCAAAATATTTTTGCACATGCAACCAATCAAAACATTCTGAATTACTACATTAATTAATGATTTTAATTTATGTGAGTCAAACGTGGCAATTCAGAATATTTTGATCGGTTGTGTGTGCCAAACTGTTTTGGACTGTCAACCCATCACAATTAAACTCATTTAAATATAGTCAAAGTGTATGGAATCAGAGATTGTGATGCAACAATTTAATTAGATGTATGTATTTTGTACATCAGCAACAACAACTTTTTTTGAAAATAACCACACTCTGATTTTCATTGTATGTTTCAATTTTTTCAAACGATTCTTAATATTTTTCTACAAATACAAAATTATTTGGATAGATACCAGCATGCTTTGCTGCCCTGGCATCCTTGACACAGTTGAAGACCCACAAAGCATGACCAACTTCACCTTTAACACAGTTAAAATCAGAAACAAGTTCCACTTTAACAAGTTTCATTGATTTTATGTCGATATGATGAACAGTGAAATATAACTGATGCTACAATAGTCTTCTTTAACCATTTTGATTTGTTGTATTACTATTGTTAATAGATTCCATTATTTGGTCTTACACTTATTATTTTATTAAGATTCTCTGATCTGAAAATTAATAAGACGAGAGTAAGCAAAATTTTATTAGTTGGTGTAATGTTTGTTATTTTAAATGATTGGTTGTTATCGCATATAGAAAGTAATATATTTGACGGTGCTAGAAAACGAAAAATCTTGCAACATTTTCAAAACGGAAAATGCTGATTTTTACGAACCCTCAATCCACGAAACACGAGAACTACACTAACTACTATATCATCGTGAATTTAAGTTTTTTTTGTTATGTTAAAAAAATCACGATAGCCACTTTTATACTATATTGTTTGGTTTGAAGAGGTTAAAGGGTTCTAATGAATAAAAGAATTCAATGATAAAGACTCAAAATCAAAGCATTTTGTAATAGCTCATGTCGTACTAACGTTCAATAAGATGGCGTTGAGAATCAACTTTTAACTTTCTATTAAAGATTAATTGAAGAAGAACAAGCCTTTGACCCTCCTTTGTAAAAAAAGAATTCAAAGAAGAAAGTGGACGATAATAATGCTAATTTTTTTATTTATAAAGTAGCAGTGAGATTTTTATGGATTATAACTATAAAGAAAAAATTCCTTAAAAAAAAAACTATAAAGAAAAAATAAAAAATGGAAGCAAAACGGCGGCAGAGAAGGATAACAAAAAAGGTCCACTACAATTGCCAGCTCATCGCGTATTTTGTGAAAAGTTAATGTCGTACTACTAAACATTTTTTAAAAATAATTAAATCTATGTTTTAAAATAATTAAATCTATGTTTAATTGCAATTTTGCTTCATTTCTTTTGTTAATTTATATATTTTGGGTTTCCACATTTCTAAATAATCAGAGGAATACAATTTTTTATAATAGTTTGTGTTAACAGTTAGAAGAATACAATTTTTGATACTCATGCGTTTATAAAAGTGTCGTTATTTTACACATTTGTGCAAAAAGAATAATGAAAAAAAAAGAAAATACAAAAGAATAGATGAAAATAAATGAGAGACTAAATAATTAACTAAGGTTGTTAGTGTTTCTTATCTAATTTTAAAGTGGCATATATGATGTGATTATAATTTACTAATAAAGTAAAAAAAATATTACAAGTTTTATGCGATTATTTATAAAAAATTTAAAATTAATTATTTGATAGATTGTAGATACATACACATAAATAAAGCAGAGTTAAAATTTACGATCAATTTGTATCTTTAATATATATAATATTTATTATCACGTGACATGCATTATTTAAAGAGTCATATTTAATGTATGAAGAATGAGTAACATGTGTATTATATTGGTAGTTTGTGCATGTAGTTGTTGGTATTATTTGCAATTGAAATACACGACTTTAAGATTTGTATTTAATACATGAAGAATGAGTGAAATATGTATTCTTTGCGAAATATATTGGTGGTTTGTGGAAATAAGTTGTGTTATTATCTGTGATTGATATGCATGACTCAGTTAGTTATATTTAGTTAATGAGAATTGGACAAAATCAACTGTGTGTGATCTATCTAATATTCAGATTGAATTTATAATTTTAAATGAACTTATAACCCAAAAAGATATGAATTTTATTTTTGGGTATGAATAGTATATCCTCGTGCAGAATTGTAGTTATTTTTTTTTTTAGAAGCTAAATTAATCATACAAATTAGACTTTCATATTCAAATGTCACATGTCAATATCACGAGACCAATTCAAATGGGTTCGCAATTGTAAATACTAATCTCTTAGGTTGGAAAGGACTAATGCTCGTAAAAACTCTCTCATGAGAGATATAACATTTTTGCAATTTTATGGCTGAATTCAAATTTATATCTCTAATAAAACTAAAAAGAAAATGGCACACACACGCGCCTAGTGTCGGCTGGGACTATCATTAGATAACAGACAGTAGCCCTCGCTTATCTTCCCTTCTTATTAACTTTCCATTTGCCCCATCACAATTATTTTCCTTTCCTTTCTTTCATTTTCTTGGACACATACGGCATACCCACGTCCAATAAAATCAAACACCCCTTCATTACATTTACACGTTCAGTTGTTATCTTTAAACCAAACCCGAAAACAACAGTACCAAGTTTTTGTCATTCTTTGCTAGAAACTATGGACTCTATTAGCACAAGTAGCACCAGTTCATCAGTGATTAGTACTGTACAGCAAAAAACACCAACAAAGCTGACCAAACCCAAGAAGAAAAAGAACAACAACACCTACAACAAACCTATCAAGGTAGTGTATATATCAAACCCTATGAAGGTTAAGACTAGTGCCTCTGAATTTAGGGCACTAGTCCAAGAACTCACCGGTCAGTACGCTGAATCGCCGCCAGACCCTTCCAGGTTTCAAGAGTTTGACGCCGATGAGAGCGGTACTGACCGGGGTGGATGTGAGAATAGGATGGATTGTGATAAAAGTGATCAAACAGTTGTGGGGGTGCCTTCTCTTGTGGATCCTGATGATAAAGGGAAACCTAGTGAAGCTGGCTCATCAAATGAGAGTTTTGAGGGTTTTGATGAAGATGTACTTTTGACGCCTGAGATGATGGACAACATTTGGGATCTGCTTCCTACAAGTGCATTCTATGAATCTTTCCAACTTGATAGCTAGTGATTTATCTCTTGCAGTGTAATTATATTATTAATCGGTAAGATCAAGCTAGATATTTAATTATTCTCTCAAAATAAGTTATCCTTTTTTTTTTGTTTTTGTTTTTTTTTGTCAAGAAGCTAATATTATTATATTAATATTAATTATCTATTTAATAAATCTCTCTTTCCATATATATTTCAGAGTGTCAATATTTGTCATGCTACTTTATGTGACCGAACCTGATGAATGATGTGCTTAGTTAATTACTTTACCTTAATTTTTTTGAAGGATTCAGATACTCTCCCAAGATGCAATGGTTTTTATTTTATTTTATTTTTTTATATATAATTATCAACAAAAAAAATCTATATAAAATTGTGCTGCACCTCCGTGGGATAGTATCCCTAATGCTAATTCACATTTGAATTTTTCTTATATATTAGACAATAATTAACTACTGAAACTAGCTTGTGATACAAATAGAAATTATTTTTTTTGAAGCCAAAAGATACAAGTAGAAATTTTAATGTAGCTTCATGTGCAGGCTGGTTTGATTTGATTGTTTTTTCTGGAAACAGTTGTAGCTGCAGCAACCATAGCAGTTGCTTTTTTAACAGCAAAATAATTAATTATATCCAGAGCAGTAATGTCTAGCCATGGAGATATATTAGTTAGCTATATATAGCTAGGTGCAAGAATTTATTAATAATTTGGATGGGTGGACATGAAATTGATGCCAAAAAATGTTCAAGTATGGAAAATGGGGGGCACATCAACACATGAAAAACTTCCACTATAGACCACTTACATTCATTATGTATAGTTTTAAAGTAGATTAATTTTTTTATTTGGTAAAAAACAGCATATGGATTCTTAATTAATTAATTACTGCAGTGGCAGTTTGTTTCCAGTGTTATCAAGTTAAAAATTAATCTAATTTCCCTATGAATATACAACATGAATATGCTACTAGCTTCTGCCACTTCCTCTATTTTTGGGGGTCATGATTGAAAATGACTAGCTAAATATTGATGTATTCACTGTACTGTGCCATTTGCAGAAGGCACATCCAGGTTCACTAATATTTTGTAATGTTATGAAAAGTTATTATGCATGTTATTTATTCTAAATCCGAAGGGAAGATTCCAATTGTTTGTTGCAACTTGCATACATATATGCTTAATGAATGATCCTATATTTCCCCCTCAAGTTGCCACGTACTGTTCATCTCTATAACTATCTCTCAACTTGCAGTTGCAGCTAGCAAGGGTGGGGTTTTGATGATCATTTCTCTATGGGTTTATATGTTCGTGTCTTTATCACTCAACTTGCTACCTTAGGTCACCTAATTAATTTGATCTCATTTCTCCGTCACTTTATATCTTTATCAATCAAGTGAAATAATCTATATATGTTGCTAATTTTTCAAATATTCTTAACTTAAACGTTACAACAATAGTATTTACATATTTCTAATTTTTCAACATTCATTTAACGTCTCATTTTTTCTACCTATTCTTCCGTCATATTACCAACATGTTACATTTATCACATTATACTATTTACTTCTTTCTCTTTTAAGATGTGTAATGGATGTATGGTGTCTAAGTAACATTTTTCAAAAAGTAAAATGTTAATACATGGTTTGAAGAATAGACATAATCACGAGATATCGTGTATTCAAGAATTGAAATTAACTTACTCTAGAGAGGGAAAATCACTATTACTTCATCTCTATCCCTATCCTATATTGTTTTATCTCATCTTAAATATTTCCTTTCATAATAATAATAATAATAATAATAATAATAATAATAATAAAACACTCTAAAATCCACTAAAATCACTATGATTTTTCCTCCACAAAATTAGTTACTCCCAACCCGAGTATTCACCCCCAACTAATTAACAAAATAATATTTAAGAACTACTATTTTCATTTCAAATTTGTGGAACAAATATTGAAATTTGAGTGTATGTTTGTAAAAGGGTCAAAATTGATTATTGAGGTGTAGAATTAATCCACATGTTTTTGTTGCTCTCTAGTAGAATTGGTTTTAGAAGCTACAAATGGTAGCTTTTGATTCTAGAATTGTTTTTAACACTTAAATGTGTAGTTCAATCTACTTTTATATAATATACACAAACATAAATCATTTTACGTTCAACTAATTTTTTCAATGTTACACATGAACTGATTTAAAAGTAAGAAATAAAAGTACTCATGTGAAACTTTATGAGGACCAAAAGTCGATAACAAATTTTAGAGAGACTAAAACGAAAAGTTAGAATATTTTATAGTGACAAAAAACATATTTAACCTTGGTTTTTGTATTTAAAGAAAAAAAACATATTTTTTTATATAAAAAAATAATATTCCTGCAAAAACTCGTTCAAAACTTTGTATGTTATACATAAATTAACTTAAAAGTAGAGACCAAAAGTACTTATGTAAAACTTTTGAGGGACCAAAAGCAAAACAAAAATTACAGGAATAAAATGAAAAGTTGGAGTACCAAAAATATATTCAACTAAAAATAACATGTGTTTTGCAAGGAGTCAGTTGTTGGTAAATGTAATTTACTTTCTTTTTTCTACAAAATAAATGTGATTTACTTTTTTGACAAAATAAATGTAATTTACTATAATGAATAAAAAGAGTACCCTTAAAAAATGATTTTTTATTAAATACTAATATCATATAAATTTTTAGAAATAAAAATAATTTAAGTTTAGATTTGGATAAGCAACGTTAATAATATATACACATATTTTGCATAAGCGTTCAATCATAATCATGTTTTTTTTCTTCAGAATTTCAATCATATTTCAGTACATATGATTTTACATTACAATATTATTTACTAAAATACTTGCACAAAGATAGAGGAGAGTTAGGTTTTTCCTTTTTTTTATAGGTAAATGTTAATTTTTTTTTGAAGGATATAGGTAAATGTTAATTGTTAGCACTTTGTTAGAGGAATTTTTTTTATCAGCGGAAAGGATTAAAATGTTTTGATGGTGTTGACTTGATTCTTTGGAATATGCTCATCCTTAAAGTTTTAGGTTTCATTTTCTTCGATGACAATTTCGATGGGTTAGCTTAACTTCTTTTAAAAAATAAATAACGGTTTTTTTGAACTAATAATTGTGTGCTTATATAAGAAAAAATATATAGTGTGTTTGGTTGTGAGAAGAAGGTGAGGAGCTATGAAATGTGAAAAGAAGCGTAAGAAAGAAGAGAGAAAAATGTGAGATTAAAGTAAATTTGATAGATAATTTAGCACAAGAGAAGAAGAGAAGAAACGAATGTTGCTTGTTTTCAAAAGTACCAAAGTGCCCATCATTTTGAAAAAAATCCCACCAAAATTTTTGTTTGAATTCAATGAATTAATTTATTATATTACTTGATTTAAATCTGTATGGATCTACATAATTAAATATTTAGATTAATTTAATTTATTATATTACACTAGGTTAGAGAAGATTGGTCCATATTTTTTTTGAAAGGAAGATTGTTCAATTTTTTTATTTTTAGAAATTGGGTAAAAAATTGCTCCATTTTTATATTATTGAAATTTAAGTGCTATTGTTTTTTTTTTTTGCCAAGTAGTCTAGTGGCTAAAATTCATCTTTTTCAAGGTGAATAAGTCGGGTGTCCAAGGTTCGAACCCCAACCCCTACATATAACAATGCATGTCCCTGTCAACTGAGTTATGCTCACAGTGAATAAGCGCTATTGTTTTTTTAGTATCGTCTTAAAAAAAAGTGCTATATATCGTTACTGCAAGGGGAGAGAAGAATATAAATGAAGATATTATCTTCTTTTTTTTGGTACACGGAAGATATTATTATTATTTATTTATTTTAACAAAACAAAATGGAATATATTACTCAAACCAGAAGCAATTCACTCCGCACAAGGTCTGTTAAAAGTGGCGACCCTGTACAAGGTGTGCTAAAAGTGATGAATTACACAACGTCTGTTACAAGAATAAGGCACCTAACAAGAGGTCGCTATCAACCAAAGGAAAATAACAAAAATTACATAACATCCATAGAAAGGAGTTGGTGTCGCCACCAACCATGATAACAAAAAGCAAGTGGCGCATGATTCGAAGATAACCATAAAAAGGAATTCAGCTTAACTTTTTCAAGGAAGTTGTAAGGATCGGTTACCGCATTTTTGAATACACGGTTGTTCCTTTCCTTCCATATTGCCCAAGCACAAGCAAGCTAAATAACCTTAAAGTGTAAATGTGAAGATCGAGGCATACCCGCCAAGTGAATAAACTGAAAGTAATGATTAGCAATCGATCCTGGCATGAAAAAAAGATGTCGAGCCAGTTACAAACTAAGTACCAAACACTCCCAAAAAGATCGCAGCCAATAAATAAGTGATCCGCCGTCTCGATGTAACGACAACCTCCAACACATAAATTATCATTCGGTTGAAGGACACCTCTTCTCACCAAATTTGTTTTAGTTGGAATTCTGTCTTGTAGAAGACGCCAAGCAAACAATGAAGCTTTAGAGGGAACACGTTTATGCCAAACAGTGTGAGTAGCGCCCCTTCCCTCCGGCTCGTCAGAAGATGTGAGGAATCGATAAGTCCCGCGAACTGAATATCCATGAATAGGATCTAGAAGCCATCTCCAAGAGTCACATGAGATATTATCTTATATATTTACTTACATGTAAATTCGTATATTAAAGTTTGGTTGGGTAGAAAAGGTTTGTTTAATATTTAAATGATTTTAGAACAAGTTAATGTGACATGACATTAATTGATTCGATATCCAATTAAACTATATGAGATACCATTGTATTCACCTAGATTTTAAAATAAGCTAATATGAGGCAACATTGATTCATTGGATGCCCAAAAGAATATGCACTCGTTGAAATTGAAATAAGAGAGTAATATCAAGAGTTTTGTAACTCATCGGAAATTTTAAATTGAAAAAATAAAAATAAAAATTTGTAGTATTGAATATTCGAAGGAACCAAAAATTTATTAATATAATGGAGTATATGTAATTACACATGTATGAACCGGCCTGGTAGACATTTGTATAAGCCTTAATCCGACCTATTTAAATTAATGCCTTTTTAAAATATTTTGAGCCTAACCTATTTAATAAACGAGTTAGGCCGAACCGGGCCATAGGCCATGGCAGGCGGTTAGCTTATTCCAACCCCTATGCACCAAACAAGAGAAATGTCACCTTCGTCTATTCTTTCCATCACCCCTCTTTCTCTCTTTTGAATCTCTCTCAAACCAAACACACTCTTAACGAGCTCACATTACATCGTTCTTTTTTCATGCAAAGGAAAAGGAAAAAAAAACAAGCAAAGTAGCAGAAAGAGGAACTAAACATTATCCCAAGAGATGGAGTTACCGGCCAAACCTGCTTCGTATTTAGCTAACCAGTCCGCACAACTATACCTTCCCTCAAGGATAAGCTTGACGACTTTCTTCCGATTTATACTCTTTTATTTTTAATTTTTTTAAAAGGTAGCTGCCGAGGTACATATACCTATATTTATATACAAAAATTTACATGGTAAAATATGATCGGATGTGATGAGTTGGTTAGATTGTTAGGCAATGGTATTAACTTGTTTTGTTTTGTTTTTTTTTTTTTAATTTTTTATAAGGAAAATGCTCAACATAGCGAGAAATATAGCTAGAAGATCACAAAGGCTTAGTAGCGCTACACAATTGAAAGTCCACGACTCCACTACCATGTGTTTGCCGGCCAATATGAGATTTGATTGGATTGACAACCGTCTATGAGGAGTTCGCGATGAAAAGCCCCGCTAAAAATATGCCCTTCATTTTTAAATTAAGGTATATGTTGTTTTTGTTTTCGAACCTCTATCATTC
>Ga0315914_1008877_pt1 | contig 13173 bp, 10 predicted proteins | sample MpolenodulesMG_FD_203920 | JGI IMG/M metagenome (GOLD analysis project Ga0315914, IMG submission 203920) | Medicago polymorpha root nodule microbial communities from Los Angeles, California, United States - elongated nodules | ecosystem: Host-associated > Plants > Roots > Nodule | place: USA...
GGATATAGTGGTAAAGAAATAATTAATGTACATTGAAATTTCAAAGGGGTCTTATAAAAAAGAGACAAAGAAAAACACAAAAGGGTCTTATAATTAGGGATGGAGGTAGTATAATAGTTCATAGTTAGGGATAATTATTTTAGTTAGGTCACTTGAAGAATTTATTCTAAAAATTGATTATAGTAATCAACTTCAAATTCCAATGATATTGATTACTCCCTCTGTTTCACAATCCAATGATATTGATTACAATATACTCCATCTGTTTCAAAATGAGTGTCGCTTTAGCAAAAAAATTGTTTTAAAATGAATGTCACTTTACATTTTCAATACAACTTTAATTTTTTTCTTCCAACTTTTTTCTCACACAATTTTCAATGCAACTTTAAGTTTGTCTTTTACATATAAAACAAGGGCACTTAAGTAAAATTGTTATGTCTAATGATTATTTCATTTCATTCATTAATTTGTGTGCAATTGGCTAAAGTGACGCTCATTTTGAAACGGAGAGGGTAATATTTTATTATATTGATTAAACTAATTTTAGTGGTAATTTTATGAATAATTCATTTTTATAATTTATAGTAGAATAGAAAATATAAAAAAATAAAATAAAACAATGATAAGTTTTACTGACAGCCGCAACCGTAGGTCGAAGTCCATAATGTTTTTAAAATGTCTCCTTATAGTTATCTACGTTTTGTTCGTAGGAAAAGGTGGAAAACATGCAGTGACAACCATTTGGCAATGACAGACAGATTTTGCCCTATAATGATGGATTTTGGTTGTCATAATAAGTCAAATTTCTTATCAATTTCTTGCAGCGATACAAAGAAAGTATAGGTTGAGCCCAGACGTGTGCCCAGGCTCGCTGGATGGTAAATTTGCACATGCCTCCAAGGATCCATGTGAGATGTGATGCTACAATTCATACCATTTCATTCTCTTCAATTGAGGGTACTGTCCTAATTAGTTGTGGTAATTACATGAAGAATGGTGATACGTTGACTGTCATAAATGACACACACATTTTTTCTACCATCATACACAAATATGACAAGTGGTCATGTGACCCTCACCACCTTACCTAACGCTATTTCATATAAGATATCAACTGTTACATGAATGACCTTTACCAAAATTTTCATGCTAATCAATCTATCCTCGTCTTACTATGATATTGAGGTTATATTCTTCACTAGTTAGGCTGGGTCACTGTCACCTAAACTCCTAAATAACCTGCTCGTCCTTTAATTATTATTTTTTTGTTCAAGCCTTTAATTATTGTTCTAAATATTAGTATTGTATTTTACGTAATTGTAAATATTAAAAAGCAGATAAGTTCGAAAAGGAACATTTCCTCAAAAAAAAAAAGGAACACGAAAATGTCACATGTCACAAATGGACAAATAGTGGGTAGCAACATTACCGTGGTCAAAACTCAAAACATAGTATACCACTACATTGTCTCTTTCAATGGGTTAAATTTCTCTCCATGACGTCGAAAGAAAAGTATGGCGTATTGTACAAATTAAAAATTAAATTTAGACTTTTTTATGAGGTGATAAAAATTAAATTTTATTAAAAGTCAGTTAAATATAAAGTGATTTAGATTAGAATAGGATATACTCGCTAGTAAAGGAAACTTGTTAGGTTCATTAAATAATTAATGTATCTGATCTATAAATATGATTGCATACATTAGTTATTTTATAAATCTAAAAAGTTTTTTATTTATTTATAAATACAACGGTGAGAGTATTTTTGAACAATAAATTTAAACGTAAGAGTTTGTGTGAGGACTCCAAAACAAATTTGAGTTAATTTAAAAGTAGGGATTGTTAAAATTTGAGTGAATTTTAGTTACGGATAATTTCAACTATGTTTAAAGATATTTTAATATTGATGAAAGGAATTGGGAAGAAAAAGAGTGGGGCAGGAATTCCTATGAAAAACTTTTTGAAAAATGTTAACAAGTGTCTTAAGGACATTGTTTAAATATATAAAAGTAACAAATTTTGCATTAAAAATTGTACGCGTATGACTTTAGCAAGTGTTTGACTTATATTTTCATAACATATTTTTTTTTTCCTGTGGGTTTCTTAAACAATATACTTAGGGCACTTGTTATCTAGACCCAAACTTTTTTTTATGGAAATTCAAGTAACAATATACAAGTGAATTGACTTGTTTTGACTTTAAAGTTTTAACAATTTATTCAATAATGCGCTCTTGGCCGCCTTATTTCGTTGAACTTTCCTAGCTAGGGATCATAGTGTTATTCCTATCTCTTTCTTATTCTTAATAAATACCCCCTCTCCTCTACCTCCTAAGTATTCATTCATTCATTCAAGCAATCTTATTTGCTTCATGATGTTTAGCAAAAGCTATAAACAAGTTCAGCACCATGGAGGAAGAAGACATACCGTTGGCACAAAAGATATACCAAAAGGATGCGTTGCAATCAAAGTAGGTGATGGTGAAGAGCAACAAAGATTTACAGTACCTGTGAATTACCTCAACCACCCTCTTTTTGTTCACCTACTCAAAGAGGCAGAGGAAGAATATGGTTTTTCTCACCAGGGTACTATAACTATACCTTGTCAATTGGTGGAGTTTAAAGATATTCTTCAACACATGATTCATATTGATAATTATAAGTCCCTCCAATACCAACATCACCTTGTTGGCTGCTTCAGAGCTTCATCTCTCTAATCAATTATATTTCTTTTAAGTCTCTAGTTACCTTATCTTGTTGTAATTAAACACTTTAGATAGTATACAGAATTTTTGTATGTTTTTTCTCTTCGTGAATATATCAGTGGTCATGAAGATTCTAGCTTGCAACTTCAATTTTTCCCCAAACAATTTTATGTCAGTGACAGTATGTAGTCGTATATAGAAAAAAATATATAAATCACTTTCTTTATTGTATTCGATTTTGATTTTATGTTTGCTTGCTTCTTTTTCCCTTTCCCTTTCCTCAGAGGGTTGAGTTAGGGTGTTTAGGGGTTAGGTTGTCTCAAATTTGATCATACCCAATATTCTAATCAATCACTTGTCTTTGATTTTGATTGAGTGTTCAATCCATACTAAAACTGAATCAAACCAACTCGCTCATTAATGGATTGGGTTGGTTTCACCGATCATACGGAAGAATGATTTTAAAATTCAAATCAAAAAAGTAATTCAATTAACTAGTAAAAAAATCATATATTTCGGTACTTATTTTGAATAGAACACATCATTCAATGCTTAAAATTTATTGTACTATTTGAATAAGTTCAAAAGCAAATGCATATTATCTATGGCAAAAGTGACAGTGTCAAGAGGTCTCTCAGATTAAATTTATCCTTTGATTTTTACGATTAATAAAGACTATATACATAATAAAAATATAGGTTTATGGTAAATATTGTGTGTGCTAGACAATTTAAATATAAAAAAAAAGTACGGCAGGCCAACTGTTGAATTCACGAGTTCAAAATATCAAACCCACTATCCAAACCAAACATCATTGGGAAGTTTTACCTTGTACCCCTACAACTATACTTTCACCCCCTATAAATCATACATAATTCCAATTTTATCCTTTTTAACATTTGATTTCACCCGACCAAATATTTCCCATAACAAATATTGCAAATCGGATAACTCAGAAAGATTGTCGGAAGTCAATAATTTCAGGTAAATTAAAGATAAGTTTTCAGGTAGTAAAAAATGTAAACCCCAACATTTGCATAAGGATTTCTGGAATTTTAACATTTATATTATTCCATCTGTTCGTGGAACATAACTTACTTGTCACGAGCAATACAAAAAAAAAATAGCATAGTCCATTTAAGCCAAGATTTTTTTTTCGATGAATAGCCATTCTTCATTTTACCATGTTAACTCTACGACACAAATAAAAAAAAACCCACATCTAAGGATGAATCATCCACCAATTTCAAAGTTGCAGACCCACATCTTTTGTTGAAAGTTTGAAAGTAGCATAATTATTTTGATTTTACTAAGAATTAAAGACCCAGGAATAAAATGGAACATACGGAAACTATAAATTTAAAATCCAAAATCCAAATTTAAAGCCAGGTCTGGAGGAAGATGAGAAGAGGAAAAGAGACGTAGGTGTCGGGAGATGATGATGAAGGAACGAGAACTAGGTGCAGAGGGTATATGGTAAAATATCCACATCATTGAGTTTGCATGGGTTTGTTCAATTCAGACCCAAACACGATTGAATTTGTTAGGTTGCTATTTTTCTCACTCACCAAGATTTTAGTCGAGGTCCTTTTATTTATTAATTCTTAAGTTCAAATCAATTAATCTACACAATTTCCTCAATTATGTCGGGTTAAATGTGTTAAGGTGATTCATGAGTTCGCGGGTTGGCATCACTATAATGGAGTCAAGTAATAACGTGGTAAAGAAGTTAGACTGATTATTTTTATTTAGTTTCCTTAATTATGGGAAACAAATTGATGATAGTGCTTTATAAATTTAATGAACAAAATGATGGTTTAGTCAATCAATTTTCTACCATTATATTGAAGTAAAAATATTTGTTGTGGTTCACATAGAGATTCATAGTAATTTCTGAAAAAACACTTTCTACCACAAGACACTTTTTTAAAAAAAAAAGTAAAACCATGAGTACATATAAAGATTAGAAAATTGCTATTCTGACTTCAAAAACGTCATATTGACACATGAAAATTACCTAAAAGCCCACAGCGGCAGTTAACTGCCGTTGAGTTCTGCGAATTAACAAGAACAGAACCACCACTTTTCCCTTTTTCAGAAACATAAACACTAAAGACACAACTTCCAAATTTCTTCAAACTTCAATTGCACGAATTTGAGCCCAATTTCTTCAATTAATTCACAAGTAAGTTCTTTCCTTCCTACTTACATGCAATATAGTTTGTTTACGGTGTTAGTTTTCATAATTTTGAGCAAAATGTTAGTTTTAGGTTAGGTTAGAAAATTGCAAATTATGTATGATTTAGATGTTTTAATGTAACTTTGTTGCTGGAATTGTTGATTAGAGTAAGTATAGGTACAATGTAGTTGTTTAGAAGTTGAAATTTTAGCAATTGTGCTAGTAATTTTGAATGCACTTAAGGTGTTCGGTGAAATGCCTAAGTGAGAAAATCTTGCTTTTTTTTGTGTAATTTTTTTGCAAATATGTTCAATTTCATAATGTATGTATGTTATAATGATTATAAGTTCGCATTTTTGCTTTTTTTGACAAGTTTGATTAGTTTGGACATAATGATGTAGTAACCATATTTTGAGCATAATGATATAATGATTAGTTTGATTAGTTTGGATTTGTGTGTTATAATATATATATCTATCAAATATCAATCAAAGGTAAATACATTGTTTGAAATGTATAATGTGTGATATAATGATTAGTTTAGATTTGTGTGTTATAATGTATAATGCGTGATATAATGCTTATTTTGAAATGCCTAAATACATTGTCCACTTATTTGTGTTTTTTTAATTTTGTTTGTACATATGGCTAGGGAGGAGGATGAGCAGCAACGGCTTTTTAGAGAGGCTAGGATGCACAAAGGTAAAGAGGCGAGTACCGCTAGCGCTCGGAGAGAGAAAAGGTGGATCAAAACATGTATGTCCCAAAGTCTCGGAAGCGCGGGGACCCAAGGCTAGTTGGAGAGGGCTCACAGGCACAAATGGATTACTCCTCCCGGGTGGTTGATCCGACACCAGCGCATGATTATGCTGTATATGAGGAGGGTTTTACTGGATATGATCGGATGGAGGAGGAGGCTATGTTTTATCAGCCGCAGGACGAGGCTGAGGATGAGGAGGTGGCGGATGATAAGGAGGTGCCAGAGGATGTTGTGGCGGATTATCTTCAGGCAGATAATATTGTTGCTGAGGGTGAGCCTGAGCCCCAGACTCGGCGACGTCGTCGTGTTCAGTTGATACCGTCATGCCCTGTTGTAAGGCCTCCATTTTCTGGAGGTCCTGAAACCACGACATTGTTGTCCGACTACGCGAGGCACGTGGTGATCCCTCTTTGGGTGAACCATCATAATGTAAGTGTTTAAATTCTTTAAAATTCTTTAAATGCTTTAAAGTGATTAAAATTTGTAGCGTAAGTGTTTAAATTATTTAAATGATGCTTGCGTAAGTGTTTAAATTTTTTAAATAATGTAGCGTAAGTGTTTAAATTTTTTAAAGAATGTTGCGTAAATGTTTAAATTCTTTAAAATTTGTAGTGACAATGTCTTAATTCATTTGATTTTCAGATGTTGTATGATGGGGAGTACAAGTGTATAAACGCAGGGAGAAAGGTGAGAGAGCTTCCTAAGCCAGAGAATAATTTGAGGTGGTTTTGGGATCCTGTGGAGGCGTCTGGCTTACACCATTTGATATAAACCGGGTTTTCGACTGTGACTCATGCCATGGTATGTGCTCTGTGCGAGAGGTGGCACACGGAGACCAGTAGTTTTCATCTATATGTGGGGGAGATGACGATCACTTTGGACGATGTGTATAATCTCCTCCATCTTCCTATTCAGGGCCGCATGCTGGACAATGACGCGGTATTATATCAGGGTCGTGGAATTGATTTGATGACTAGGTTGTTAGGCATGTCAGATGTTGCTGCTCGTGTTGAGGCAAAGACATAGTATGGTGCTCATATTAGTTATCCCAAACTGAAGCGGATTTATGAAGCCCACCTGACAGAGGCTAGACGACTCGATGACCCACGGACGAGGGAGGAGATGCAGGAGAGAGATAAGAGGAGGAGTTCATGTGTGGGGAGTTTTCTTCTATATCTCGTCGGTAGTGCGTTGTTCACTAACAAAACGAACTGACACATCAACTTGATATATCTTGATTGTATGGCGGACTTGCAGTTGATTGGGAAGTGGTCATGGGGAGGGATGGCCTTAGCTTACCTGTACGATTATCTAGATGATTTTGTTCGTCTGAATAATAGAACGATGGCTGGTTGTGTGACCCTTCTTATAGTAATAATTTAATATTCATCTTCATTTATTTATGAATTTATTTTATAATTTTTATCATTATGTTAGATTATTTTTTTCCAAAGTTCAACTACATTTATTTAGGATTTTATTTAAATATTTTATAACGTATTATACTGATTTTATATAGAACTCGAATATTTTTTTTGTGTATTATTTATTTGTTGCCGGGATGTATTTTGGAGCATTTGTCAGGTCCGTACCCAAGGAAGCCTAACACGAAGTGGAAAAAGGAGAGACCATGTGTTGGGAGATGACTTACTAGCAGAGGGCATACAGATGTGAAGCATTATCGCTTACGGCTGGATCGCTTAGAAGTGGATGATGTGAGGTTTTCTACTTATGGTGATCACAGAGCAGTGCACCCTTTTCAGCTTATGTGCACTTACTCGGGATGGCTGATGTGCGAGAAGGAGAGGGTGTACCGTCATTTGTCTGAGTGGGTAAAGAGGCAGTTTGACTTTGTACAGGACGTTCCCAGACATCCGTCAGGTCGCTGAGATGCCTACGGAGATGCTGGCCATTGTGTTGCTAAACCCCGGTGTGTGGTTCTACCCTGATTGGGTACATATGTGTCAGAGAGCATGGCATCATGACCCTGGCTACATGGCTTGGTATGCCAAAGTCTCTCACCCTCGTATTCTACCTGATGAAGGATCTCCTCCCAGGCTGGCGAACGTGGAGCAGATCATAGAGGATGAGCATGCCAGAAAGATGCCTAACACATTGATGATCATCCAGGATGTGGTGCAGATAGTTGATGATGTTGTGGCCAGGAGCGGCGAGATGACAAGAGAGGAGTTGGTGCAAGAGATGATCCGGATTGGCAATACTGGTCGCCCTGCCCTTACGTATCGGATTGCCAGGCAGCGTAGGGGGCAGAGGCATCGTAGGCAGCAGGGTTGATTATCATTAGGTTTTTTTATGTACTTTTTGACTTTGATTATGGTGATGTATTATTATGACATTATCTGTACCTTGTGATATTTCTATGACATTTACGTACGTACGTTTTATATTATTTCTTACGCTTTAATTTTATCTTGTTAAATATTATTTCGTACATTTTATATTCATGAATTTGCAATTGGATGAAAAAAAAATTGTTTATCATGTTAAGGATGAAAAAATTGGATGAATTTGTTTAAGTATGAAAGAATTTGGTTATGAAAAAATTTGCAAATGAAAAATGGAAGGAGAGTTGCTGGAAAACAGTAGTTAACTATCGTTGTTCTCAGCAGCAGTTAACTGTCGTTGGAACCAGCGGCAGTTAACTGCTGCCGGTTTGTAGAATAGTAGTTAACTGCCGTTATGGGCTTTTTAGAAATTTACTTGTGTTATTATGAAGTTTCTATGTCAGAAAAGCAATTAGTGGACAATACTTCATAAATGTAAGCCTAATCCTTTAGTCTCTTAGCCATGACTGTTGCATCAAATAGTCTCATATTGCCTTAGATCAAGGCTAAGACAGTTAGCATTTCCATTTATAAATATTATTCATCTATCCATTGAGTTTTCTTTTGCAAAGGATAAAACTATGAATCTTGCACGAGATCTAAAGCAAATAATACCTCAAAAATATCTTTCTTTATCATGAGTCATTTAATAAAATTAATTATGTGAATTCAGTTCATTCAAATAATATTTTATATTGTGAAACCAAACACATGTTTGATGTATGTTTGATTTTAGGATGACAAGAACTGATTTTGAGTAAATTGATTCCATATAAAAGTGAATTAAAAGGAAATTAACGTTTGTCTTCATCTGAAACGGAGCTAAACAATAAATCGAAGATACAATTTATAACTTCAAATAGAATCAAAAGTATACATACAAATATTATTTTTGCACAAAAAACAATCTAATATGTCAAAATCAATTTTAGATCGGTCATTAACTTTAATGGCCTCCCTCCTTCAAAATTGGAAGGTATTTAACTTTTTCATACTCACTTTATTGAATTTGCTTCAGCCATTGCCAGCACGCAATGCCACATAATAATAAGAATCGGTCAAACAGTGGAGTAGGCAATCCGCAAATGTAGTGGGAATTAGATACAGCCTCGACTTCCATGATTTTTTTGCTTATACTTAATTAATTATTAAATGCATAAAAATTTAGCACCTGTCAACAATTTACGGCATACGTATAACATTTGTAAAAGAAAAAAAGCATATCTCTAGTCAAAAAAAGAAAAAGAAAAGCATATCTAACATGAAAATTTCATATGGAATTAAAAATTAGAATAATATAAGTCATAGGAATAGAGATATCCCCAAAGATATTCTTGTTTGCATTTCATATTGTTCATCAAATACCACCGTGAGGTGATGGGTTCTCGTTTAAGAAGGAACGCCAGTTCAAGAATCATTTTTCTAAATAAAGGACGGCTCCTTTGACCAATTTGTAACAGACTCCTCAGTTAACTGATTCTCAATCAACTAAAATTAAACACTCATTAGCTTTTGATTCAAATTTGTTACATCTTTTAATGGATAATAACCTATAATCTTTTCATTTACATTTTAGGTAGGGGGAGTGTACCCCTCAAAAAAATAAAAAAAGGTAGGGGGAATTTACTTGTAGTACATTGAATCTTGAGTTAAATTTAAATTTAGAATTTTTTTTTTGGAATTTTTAGAATTTTCTATTTATGTGTATAAACTATAATGTGCGAAAACGTTTACACATCCAATTATTTATTTTTACAAATATATTCAAGAATTTTTCTTTCAAAAAAATATTCAAGATTTAATGATGGTGTGTTGTCGGTCCAAAATAATTTTACACGCAAAATCAATAAAAACATTATGAATTACCAAATAAATTAAAAAATATTAATTGATGTTGCGATTCTAAATATTTTGATTTCAAAAAAATATTCAAGATTTAATAATTGTTTGGTTGCTTCTAATAGCCGGACCTAGTTTTCTAGTGAGAGAAACTCCAACTTCTCTCTAAACTTTCTTTCTCATTCGTTCATCGAGGAGGGGTGGTTTTAGGTCATCTTTTGACCTAGAATCACCCCTCTACATCATTTTTCCTTTTTTTTTCAATCTAAATAAGTGGTTTTCACATCTATCAAGTTGTTCCTTTTGTGTTTTTTGTGATTTCGTCGTCTAAGTGCGGCGTTGTGTTGTTCGCCGTCTTGTGCGGCGTTTGATTTTGTGGCTTGTCGCATTGTTTATTCAGTTTCTATTGAAAGATCTACATCAGTCAATTACAAATTCAACCAATAATTTGGACGTCAACGTTGCAGATCTGGAAACATGGGTATTTCGGTGACTTAAGTTTTATCATATTATTTGTAGGCATTTTGCCGTTGTATGCTATTAACTTGGGTGTTGTGAGTTTGTTCGCAGATTCATCCTTTACGTTTTTAGCGATGTTTGTATCTGATGTGCTCTATCGATTTAAATGAATGAATATCGTTTTGGTTTTGTCTACAAAAAAATATATATATTCAAGATTTAATGATGGCGTGTTGTCGGTCCAAAACAACTTTACACGCACAATCAATAAAAACGTTATGAATTACCAAATAAATTAAAAATATTAATTGATGTTGCGATTCTAAATATTTTGGATTCAAAAAAATATTCAAAATTTAATGATGGTGTGTTGTCGGTCCAAAACAACTTTACACGCACAATCAATAAAAACATTATGAATTACCAAATAAATTAAAAATATTAATTGATGTTACGATTCTAATATTTTGATTATTGTGTGTACAAAATTATTTTAGACCACCAACCCATCATCTTTAAATTCAATTAAAAAGGAATTAGTTAATACGAATTGATATCGTAAAATATATACTTTTCAATCAATCACAATGATTCAATAGTTAAAAAAATTGACTGTTATCATATTTAACACTCTTTTTTTGTCCACTAATTTTTTTTGTCAACCCTCTAATTTTTAAGAAAAACAAAAGAAATTAAATAAAGTTTAGCCAATAATTATTTCACTTAAAAATTAAATTCAAATTATTTTAAACAATTCGTTATTAGTAGAACTCATTAACCACTAAAATCTAATTGCTTAGTTATACTTAACTTTTGTTTTTGACAAATGAAAAATTTAGATATGATACGACAATACAAAACGGTTTATAACGATAACACCTAAAAATTATTCTCTTTTTTTTAGAAGTTATTCTCTTTTAATAAAATAATACATGATATGATACTATAATAAAATATTATGATTGAATATTTGTTTGTAATTTTGTAATCATAACTATTATAATTATATTTAATTAAACAAATTGAAAAAAGGTCTAATCATATATTATTTTATAGGTATTCTTGCAAGGGAAGTACTGCTTAGTACGAATCACAAACGGAAGAAGATAACAAATATTATTTGTGTTAATCATTATCCTCTATGGACAACTGCAAAAACTGATTCTTTGCGTCCAAGTTAAGTTGGAAGAGATCTCTTACTATCTCATTCAAATATTCTTAGGTCTAATATGATATGATTGAACACCATGAAAATAATTTTTTGACAAAATTAAATGAAAGGTTATTAAAACAATTTTATATTAATAGTGCAAAAAAAATTAAATCTATGAAAGTAATATTTTCCTTTTATTAAATGAGGTCTCCGTGAGCTTAGCTCAGTTGGCAGAGAGATGTTATATGCAGGGGTCGGGGTTCAAACTCCATAAACCCCACTTATTCACTTTGAAAAATGTGAATTATAGCCACTAAGCTACTTGACAAAAAAAAATGAGGATAATTGTTATTTTATTTTACAATAAAAGACATTTATTGAAATTATGCACCATATTGGAAAAAATTGCTTATAATTCATAAAAATTTTATTCTATTTTGAAATTACTAATAAAAAAAGTTATTTATCTATTTTTTTTTAAAATTACGTAACTTTTAAGGATTTTTTTTTTATGATTCAATGACGTGCTATGTTATATAAGGAATTTGTTGAGGGTAAGCTTATTTAATAAATACAGTATGTAGTATATGGTTAACATTTTTCAAAAATAAATCATTAAATAATTAAATACTGGTGAATAATGTTGATGAAATATATTACTATTGATTCTTAAAATTTAAATGTATCAAAAATATTATATTTCTTCCATAAAATATGATAATATATGATAAATTAATAACACAACATAATACAATACTATTTGTTTTATGGATAATGTAATTATACTATTAAAATGTGTTTGTTTGAAGTTGTTTTTATATAATTCTAGGAATAAAAAGATAGAAAATATCTACAGTATATTTTTTAAAAGTTTATTATATTTTATTCTTAGATATAAAGGATTTTTTTAAAAGTTTTTTTATGCTAAAGGTAAACACTGGAGAAAAACTTGACAAAAAACTGATTTTTTTTTATAAAGGAGATAATAATTTATTAAAAACAATTCTTCAAAAAAAAATCTATTAAGCAAATATGTGTAACTACTCATAAATCCCTCTTTTAAGATATTTCTCGGAAATAATATTAACGTTAAAAAAGTATCTTTTTTAAAAGTATTTATAAATAAAATTTGCATCTATATATTTTAAGAAAAGTTATTTTGAGGAATAAATTTACTCCTTCGGTTTTAAAATAACCTTTCTTTAAAGTTTTTATACATATATTTAGAAATACAATTATAATGTTGTCAAAGACTTGACATAAATGATGTTTACATTTTTTTGACAAAAAATAATGTTGTCAAAAGAAATGACAATTTTATTAAAATAATATCGATGTCTTTTTTACCATCATAAATGCAAATTAAAATAGAATATTTTAAAAAAGTTTGTATAATATACTTAGATAATATAATTGGAAAACTTAATTAACCTTTTTAATATTTTTACCTTTAATAGTTGCTATACATATATTTGGAAAAATATTTTGACTTTTAAAGTTTATATATTATATATTTAGAAATACAATAATATTGTCAAAAAACGTGACAATTTTATTAAAATAATATTGATGCCTTTTTTACCGTCATGTATGCAAAGTAAATATAATATTTTAGAAAAGGATACATAACAATATACTTAGATGATAACCCTGTGAGTTTAGCTTAATTGGTAAGGACAATGCATAATATATGCAAAGTCCGGGATTCGATCCCCGGACACCACAAAAAAAAAAA
>Ga0315914_1008880_pt1 | contig 13168 bp, 8 predicted proteins | sample MpolenodulesMG_FD_203920 | JGI IMG/M metagenome (GOLD analysis project Ga0315914, IMG submission 203920) | Medicago polymorpha root nodule microbial communities from Los Angeles, California, United States - elongated nodules | ecosystem: Host-associated > Plants > Roots > Nodule | place: USA...
TTTTCTGATCTAGATTTGGATGAAAAATAGAGGAAGAAAGAGAAGCGACGGAAGAGGTGACGGTGGCCATGTTTTACATAAAGGGTGAGCCTTTAGTGAAGGGAAGTGGTGGTGGATAGGCATGGTGGTGGTGGAATTCCTCTGTGAAGATGATGTGAGGACAAGAGAATAGAAGAAGAAATGGGGTTTATTAGAAAGAAGGGACACAATAACACCTATATTGAGTCTTTTAATCTTCACCATTGATTTAATCCTAAGGCTATTAATTATTCTTATCATTCTTTCCCATTTAAATTTAATTCAATAATAGTCTTTGACCAGGTCAAAATTATAGGGGGCCTATGAGTTGCAAAATGGGGTGAAGTTAGGGGGCTGAAAAGTGGTTTTTTTTAATAGGGGGCCAAAATTGCTACCATGACAAACATAGAGGGCCAAAAGTGCATTTAAGCCTTTTTTTTTCGAATTATAAAATTTGAACACTCCATGCACACCTCCTCTAGTGCCAAAAATTCAAGGAAAACTAGTTCGGTTTATATAATTCGAACTGTATCAATACAAAGACCGACACTTTTTGAGGAAAAGATAGTCACTTTAAGAACTATAATAACTATCATAACCTCATCCTTGTGTTTTAGATCATTGTTAGCTATTCCAGTTGAGTCCCAGTCAAAACTCTAGTTTTCAGGCTATTTGATCATATTCTCAGATATTTACAATTCAAATTATATAATTTTGTTTTTTTTTTTTTTTATAAATTTTCTAAGCAAGTTTCAAATGAATATATAATCTAAACCTCATCAGACTAGGTATGAGAACATCAACCCTGGTCTCATCACCGCCTTGCTAGAGAGACGACAAGGGGAGACCAACAACTTCCATCTGCCCCGTCGGGGAGATGATCGTCACAATAGATGATGTGGCGTGTCATCTACACATCCCCATCGTTGGGAGGCTCATGGGTGACGAGCTGGGTTTGACTGAGGAGGAGGTGATGTCTGAGGTAAATAAACAGCGGGGTGGGTATATTTGTAAACATAACCTGAAGATTGTTTATGATACACTCGTGCATAGGTGTGATGAGTTGGAGCATCCAGCTGATGAGGAGGAGGCGAATGAGCTGGATAGGAATAAGACTATGTTCATTAAGGCATTTTTGTTGTTCTTGGTTGGCGTCACCATTTTTGCCAACAAGAACAACAAAAACGTTCATATGTTATGGCTGACTATGTTGCAGGACTTGGACACAGTGCAGGAGTGGTCATGGGGTGGGATGACACTTGATTTTCTCTACACCCAGCTTTCGATTGCTACGGACCCGACCATCGGTGTCGTTAGCGGTTACATGTCTCTACTTGAGGTAAAAAAAAATTTCTTTTCTATAACATATTATATATGACTTACGATATTATTATGTTTGTTTATGCGTTTGTGATGCTGAAATATTTATTTGTATGATACTTGTGTTGATATTATTGTGTCTCTTTGTATTTGTAGGGATGAGTTTTGGATCACTTCAAAAAGCTCTTTCCGAGGAATCTTGTGCAGGACTGTGATTGTGCTGACCCGCTTGGGCAGTAAGATTTTTTTTTATAAGGAAAGAGCAAAACGACATCAGAAAGAGTAGCTCCCAACTAAGTTGGTACCCTACTCAAAATACTCATAAATATTATTAAAAAAGGAAAAAAAATACATGAAAACTAGGGGGGCATAAACCCGGCCCAAGAAAACCACACAAGTGTGTAAGTCGACCCAAACGGGTGATACAAAAATTTAAAATAACACAAGTGTATCAACCTCTAATTAACCCTAAAACTAATTAAAGGTCTTCGATCCGTGATTGAACTCTCAGTCAACATTGAGGCGGTTCATGTACCTCAACTCCCTGCAACAATGGCCGCAAACTAAACGACCTTTTCGAGCCTCACAGTCCAAACCAAACAAACAAGGTGAATGGCAAATCTTAAGTTGGCGTATGAATCGTCTGCAACCACATAAACCATTCAAGATTCATTACCACCCCAACCATTTACTATCAAAGAGACAAAAAATTCTTCACGCCATTTCTGGCTATATAGTCTGAATTTAGTCACACGACCAAACTGACTTTGGAGACGTTGATGACCACGAACCCAACCTACTCCAATCAACCTTCGGCCCCAACACAAGACAACTGCAAATCTCAACAGATCTGGATAAAATCAGAGATCAAGGGTTGCGAACGAACCACGTTTGACGGCGTGAACTGAAGCAGTAGAACCACCTCTGCATCAACCAGATCGACACTGCAGATCCATAGCCACGAAGGCCTACCAGCCATCGTCATTGAGAAGCCACAACCGCGTTTATTTTTTAGGATTAAGTTCAAAAGAATATATTGGCATGCATTCCTTTTTGTGAATACTCATCCTACATGAAGGGATTCGACGTGATAACCTATACAGTTGATTTGGTGGAATACATGTGTTGTGTTCTCTTAATTTTTTAAATTTTTCAAAGAGATTAACAAATTTTTACTCTAAATATAAGACACTTCAATGCCAACATTTTCAGCAAACTTTCAAGAATTTAATTTAAACCTAACATCATGATGATACCACATATTTAGAGAGAACCTAATGTAATGTAACGTAGATGAAATTAAAACTAAATAAAATTGTATATTTTTTGGAATTGATTTCGTGTACTTGTGTATTTGTAGTTATGATTTATTTTAGATCACGAATGAATTGTTGTTATTGTTGTTTCTAAGACATGACATGATTTTAAAAAATGAACATAACCTATTGTACATTTGGGGTATTAAAAAAATAGCATCTTTGTGAAAAATTGCAAAAATTGATGAAATCTTAACTTACCTAAAACAAACATGACTTAAGTCACGTTGGCTTTGTACCTATGTAACTTAACTCATGTTGCCTCAACGTAACTTAAGCCACACTGATGCTACTGAACATGACTTAAGTCACGGGAGGGAGTGAGCATTTCCCTTTAGGAGAAAAGCAAAGAGAAAGCATATTTTCACAAGAATAAAAGAGAGAAATTGATTATGTAGTGAAAAAGTGGCACGTGATTTACTTAAGAGTACATTTTAAATTAAGAGAGAGCATAAGTTTCCTTTTTTCTCACATAATAACATCATTCTCAATATAATAGATAAACCACGAGAATTATGATCAGTACATTAATTTCTAATTTTAAAAAAGCCGAAATAAACATCTCTAATATTTTCTTGAGAGAGTTTATTGAAAGATGCTGGGATGGAAGGATATCACATCTTGATAACAACTTTGACACAAGTTGGCTCTTTCAATAACTCAAATGCTTTGTCAATATCTACCAAAGGGACCTCATGGGTGAAAAGTTCATGAAGAGGGAATTCCTGTAAAATGGAAAATAATCCAATATTATTAGACCCAGCATAAACACTTTAGGATTGTAATATAAGTAAGAAAGAACCAAGAAAATATATTAACTATTCTCGTAAATAATACCTTTATGGCTAAATTATAATTTTGGTTCTTTTAATAAGTTACTAATTCTAGTTCTTTAAATATGTTACACTTTGGTCCTTACACTTTTTTCCATTACATTTTAATCCTTTAAGTTAGGCAACATAATCTTTTAAGCATTTCTTCGTCTCTTAAGTTACAAACATTACAAACTTTGTTCACTTAGTTACGAACATTAGATAATTTAACTTTTTCCGACAATGTCTAGTATTTCCGCCGCTCTATTTCCACTTCTCCCCGTCACGTCATCATTTCCAACACTCCCATCCTCCACCGCGTAATTACATGGCCCCACCTTCTCCTTCCTCCACCGTATGTCGCCGTCGCAGGCGGTGCCAACCACCATCAACCTCATTCTCAACGTCGGGACACCGCCGGCAGAATGATGCCATCAATAATAAATTTGATTATGAACAAAGAAATGAGAATGAAGAAATTGAATTATTTATTAAATTGTTAAGAGAAATTTGAAGTGTGTTTGTCATATTATATGATTAATTGATTTGATACATCACATCACAAGAATACTACTCCACTTTAGTATTTCTAACTTAAGGTTTAGAAGTGACTAACGTTTGTAATTGATGGATCAAAATATGTAACATTTTTAACTTACTAACATGAAACCAACAAATTTTAAGGGATAAAAATGTCTAACATTTGCAAATTAAAGGACTAAAATAAAACAAATAAAGTTTAAGGGATCAAAGTGATATATATAAAAATAATTTAAAGGACAAAAAATGTAATTTAAACTACATTTATTTATCAATAGATCATTTTTTTTTATCTTTAAACTCAGGTTAAAAAAAAAACTCTAATAATTTTAAATTCGATCAAGAAGTAAATAAATTCTGACCACTAATTGTTCCAATTCGACCGCAAGTTAGTCCATTTAGATATACGAACTTAGGGGCGGAGCAAGCCTGCCTAATTTGCCTACCCTACCAAAGAAACCCTTAGAAAGATACCAAATGAGTGTTGCTCGGCAGCACATCAACCAAACTTTTATTACAATAAGTCTATTTTAGTTGAAGCATACTCCCTCCGTCCTAGTTTAACTGAGCTAATTTATCTTTTCACAAAGATTAGAAAAGTGTATAAATGAAAGATTGAGAAAAATAGTTTTGAGTGTCTTTCTCAAATACTGGTGCATTATTCTTTATTATAAATGTAAAGTAGAATATATTGAATTAAGAATAGTAAAAGTAGTATTAATTATAGATGTAATTGAAAAAATTAATTAATGTTGTATTGAAAACTAAAATAGGTCAAAATTCATGAGACAATATTTTTTACAATTGACTCAGTTGTTATGGAGAAGGGAGGGAGTATTATTTTACTCTCAAAACCAGTATAACTAAACTTTTTTTTGAAGGCATATGCATCATCTTTAACGACAGTTATAAAGATGAATAGAATAAATAATTTAATATTCAGATGGATTACCTCTTTTTGACATTTGTTAGCTATGGTTGTAAGGTCTGATTTGGCTTTTATACCTCCAAAAACAGAACCTTTTAAGGTTCTACCAAATTGAATGGCAAGAAGTCCAAACGGTACAACAAGTTCAGCTCCTATACCAACTGCAATTGCCTTACCTGTTCCCTGTTTATTTAGATACATATTATAATAATGACACTTATTAAGGAATACAACAACAAAAAAAAGAAATTTGTATGAAAAGAGCATTTTTAATACTTTTAGAACATTGACTATGCATTTTAGGATACAATTGTTTACATTTTCTACATATATATATATATATACCGAAAACAAAATTTAGGAGCACAATAATAATCAAAAGAAAATTGGAATCAAATAGTGTATAAATATGTGGAAGAACAATAATTTCTTTTGACAAATTATATCATTTATAATCTAATTTATAGTCTTTTTGGCTCCACATTCAAACTTAATTTCTCGCGTCCCAATGCACTTTTTACCGTGATTTGCGGCTGCGTTCAAACCGCTGCTAGACCAAACATAGGTCGAATCAAATCAACCAAACAACAACATTACTGTTAAAGTTAAAGTTACCATTTTTGTGGCTTCCAAAGATTCAGTAAGCAAAGGTGCAACTCCAGTGCATTCAATGCAATAATCTACACCCGTTCCATTTAACTCTTTAACTAATTCTGAAGCAGATTTATCAGAATCATTAGAATTTATAAAATGGGTCATCCCAAAAGCTTCTCCTTTTTCTCTCTTCATCTCATTTTTGTCAACCCCAATTATCTTACTTGCTCCCATCATCTTAGCCCCACTTATTGCCTGCACCACACATTTTAAAACCGAAGTTCATGTCACGTCAGATAAAACAACTACTTTACTTTAGGTAAAATAAAAGAGATAATTGCTCTTCTCCCATCTGTTTTTACTCATTTCCGTCAAAATAGCCGAGCGTGAGTTAATTCACGTAAGTTTTATCTTCAGCGTGAGTTAACTCACGTAGAGCGGGAATGTGTAAAAACAGAAGGGAGAAGAGCAATTATCAATAAAAGAATCAAAAGCGCGATTAAGCCTAAAAACACACGTTAATATATAAGATTGTATTTTGTTCATACATACCCCTAATCCAACAGCCCCAAGGCCTAAAACAGCTACAGTTGAACCACTTTCAATATTGGCTTCTTTCCAACAAGCTCCATAACCAGTTGAAAACCCACATGAGATGAAACTAGCATAAGCTAGATTAATGGTTGGATCAACTTTGACAAGGTAATTGATATCAACAACCACATATTCCGACCATGAAGCACAACTCAAAACATGGTATAATGTTTGGCCTCGGACAGACAACCTTGAAGTGTTATCTGGCATTAGACCAGTCAATCTCACAGGATGTGTCAAACACAAATTGGTTTTCCCTGAAATACAATTCTCACATTCTTCACACTCGCCTATGTATGTTGGAATTATAAAATCCCCTTCTTTTAGATTTGTTACTTCATCACCAATACTCTCTACAACACTGCATTTGATGAAATTCATAAGATTATTTGTAGATAAGTCACAACACAAACATGTTTTAATTTCTTGATTATATTTATAGGAACATGTAATAATTAAGAGAAAGCTTTACCCAATTCCTTCATGTCCAAGTGCTAGAGGAAATTGATTCTGCAAGTTACTCAATTGTAATATCCATTAATTAGTAGTGAAAGTAAGAGATGGATTTTTTTTTTTTTTTTGTTTATTTACTTTGATTTTAGTTTCTTAAAAAATATTGGTTTTTGTCCGTGCAAAGTTAGAAATCATATTTTAACCGAATGTGGATAACGTTGGTCCACTGCAATCTGCCATAACCTTACTCATATGTCTTTTTATACCAACACTAAAATCAAAATTCTTTGTCCTCATTATCATAATTGAGTAGATAGAGATATTGTAATATACATAGATCGAAATTTAAATCCTAAATTCTCCGATTAATAATATTAAATAGTGAAATTATAGCGCTATTATATTAGTTGACAAAAAATAAAATTAAAATTCTTAATATTTGCATAGATACTATTGTTACTGGGAAAAAGCAAACTCAAAAGTCAAAACATAGCATGTGATTGAAATTATGGAACTAACATGTGGAAATCCTTTAAGGCTTGATATGTCTGTGTGGCATACACTGGAACATAGCATCTTAACTCGAACTTCTGTTGCCTTTGGTGGATCTACTTGTATCTCTTCCACTGTCACAGGCTTTCCAAGCCCCCAGCATACCGCAGCTACAACAATCCAATAAATATAAATATACATATGACACAATCATGACTACAAGTTGATGTGATAAATTAACATGCTTCAATATTTCCAGCAGTTTCCTTCTTCTGCTTGTTTCCTTCATTATATGTTGAATAATAAGATATATTGTTTTCTCTATAGTTTAAAAATAATAGAAAATGAAGTGATATACCTTTGCATGTAATAACCTGTTTGGCTCTTGACATTGTAGGTAGGTGAGGTAAGAATGCAAAGAATTCTCTCTGAATTTGGGCGGCGGTTTGGAATGTCTGCACTCCATTTTATAGCCACAAAAATTGTCACTTAGGATATGGTAAATAATAAAATAGTAAATATAAATTACTGAATCAGATGCATTCAACGGTCATACGCAACATATTGAAAATGGCATAAACTCTTATTATAAAAAAGAAAAAAGAAAAAAAGAGTAAAAATTCTGCTTTGGAGTAAAAATTAGATGGGATATTTGCAAGAGTATTTATTCTATAAATAATAAGAAGGTTAAATATGTTTTTAGTCCCTACAAAATTATATACTTTTAAATTTAGTCTCTATGAAAAAACTTATTCAATTTTAGTCCCTATTTACATTTTATAGGGACTATTTTGGAGGACTAAAAGCATAAACTTTTTGTAAAAAGTTTTTAAAATAAGGATTATTCTTACAAACTTTAATATTATAGAGGACTAAAATTACTATTAAAATTTTATAGGGATTAAATTTGAAAACTCCAGATTTTATAAGGATTAAAAACATATTTAACCATAAATAATAAGGGTTATATTAACTTGTGCTCTAAAGACACATATTAAGCAATCCAAAAACAGAAATATTCTTATAAGATTTGTGCATTCAATTAATCAGAAATTCAAAAATTAAATTCAATGCGCAAATTCAAAAATATATATTTACATTTAACTCATTAACTTGTATATTAAGGGTACAAATTAGCATTTTTCAAGTAATAATTATTCAACTAGTTGGTTGAAGTATCTATTTGAACTTTATTAACTTTAATTAAATAACCACTCTAAGCGGGCCTTTCATTAATTAATTATAACATTGAGAATGAATTAGTTCTAATTGTAGTTGCATTGTATTGTAAACACGTGAATTGAGTCCGTGGGTTTATGGTTTTTTATTACAAAGCCAAAAACGGTAAGTTGTAATGTGTCAGGAAAATCAAATTTGATTTCTATTGTTAGTGTGGAAAGCTTAATTACGTATGCTCGACAGGTTGTAATCGGCTATTCCGACTTAAGATTCTCTTTACTTCTTTTCCATTTCGTTTGAAAAAAATAAAAATACAGTAAGTTTAAAAAATATATAAATAATTAATGATAATGTGACTTGTTTAGTACTAAAACTCGCTATCTATTTTCTCTGTTGTGTTCATGTCTCTATAAATGACATTCTCTATTTATTTTAAATAAATTGATAGGATCTTTACTCACTGTTTCCTGTTTGTATCCATGGCACCATGACACAAGAGACCATGCTAACCAACACCAATATTTGAACATTGGACTTATGGTGAATTCAGTGCAAAGATGGCTACTAGTTTAACCTAATGACAACTGATTTTTTTCATTTAATAATAACGCTGAAGTATATCTACAACGAGACGGTCTTCCTCTTAAAAGATCTAATATCTAATAAATACTCTTATTGTGGAGCCAAAAAACAGAGTAATTATGAGAGAGGTGCTTCATGAAGCATCACTTTTTCATTGTCATCTACATGTTTTTAATTTTAGAATATTGAAATATAATAATTTAAAGTTATTGATAGATGATTAATGAGTATCATTTAAGAAATTTGTGTGAGGTTTTAGGCATGAAGATTAAATGTTTATTATGTATTGATACTAAAAAAATTATAAATGAGTGATGTGTACACGTGAGAGTGATTTAAGTACCAAAAAATAAATGACAAAAAGTAACAAAAATGACTTTGAATTGTCAAATAAAAAATGACAAAAAGTGATTTTAGTTCAATTAAATTGATTAAAAGATAATTATAACAAAATTTTGGTAGTTGTCTATTTTGACATCTCTATATTTTATATTATTATCATAATTAATATTATTAGATTTGATGAGTTAATCCACACCGCTGCGGAGCAGGTTACTAGTATGAGTTTAAAGTTCCAACTCTCACGTTACAAACAAGTGATTTTCACATAGATTTGTAGATTTTTTTCTTTATGATTTCATCGTATGAGTGCAGCATTGTATTGTTCGTTGTCTTGTACGGCGTTGTTTGATTTATCATCTTGTTGGGTGTTCGTTTGTTTGTTTTCTATTGAAAAATCGACTTCAATACTTTACATATTCATTCAACAATTTCAGCGTCAACATTGCAGATCTGAAACAGTCACTTAGGGTGTGTTTGGATTTAGGGTTTAGAAGGCGAAGGGACGGAAAAATTTACTTTTCCTTTTCAAATTACGGACAATACGAAAGAAAAAAAAATTAAACAAGTTAAGTCTGATTGAAGTATTATATGATCATTTATCTTTTTATTATTTCAATTTTTTACAATAATTTATATTGTAAATAATTTAAAAAATAAAAGTAAGTCATCCAGTCTAATCCCCTTTTAAACCCTCAATCAAAACACGTCCTTAAATTTTATCATATTATTTATAGTCATTTTATTGTTGGATGCTATTAATTTGAATGATGTAATATTATTCACATATTCATCTTTTACACTTTTAATGATGTTGAGTATGTGATTATATTTGAGGTACTGCAACAATTCAAATGAATAAATATCAATGTATTTTTATCAAAATGAAAAAATAAACAAAAAAACTTTCTCGTTAAAAATATCACGTTAAATTGGTCAACCCAAAGAATTCACTAACTTTTGTCATCCTTAGTCTTATATGACATAATGAACGAATCACATGTTGATCATGTTTCAAGTTTGTGTTTGAGTTGCCAAATACGAATCACATGTTTTCCATCAAGACGGACTAAATAATGGATTCCAAGTGGGAGGACCGTTGAAGTTATGATGGTGTTTTTTAATTCTGAACACCGTATGATTTACGGAAAATATTTGTGTGATTATCAGGTTTAATAATTTTGGTGGCTTTGATGTATTTTGATGAGAGAAAGTAATAAATGAATGATTTAAATAAATTATTTTGATGAGAGAAAATGATTAAATAAAAGTAAAATATATACAAAGTGATCATTATCATTAAAATTTAAAGTAATCCAACTGGAACTTATGATTTAATTTAGGTAATGCAAGTGCAAACAAATTCAAAGTAATCCTTCTAACATTATTGAAGATTTAGTTTTCAACATTTTGTGACGTGTAGAGAATAGATATCCCACTTGGACTTGGAAAGTGGAAAAACAATTTAATAAGATTATTATTTAATTCCTAAAATAAAATATTATTTATTTTTCTGATAGAATTCTTATAATATTTGATATTTGTGTAGAGAATAGATATCCCATTTGGACTTGGAAAGTGGAAAAACAATTTAATAAGATTATTATTTAATTCCTAAAAAAAATTATTATTTATTTTTCTGATAGAATTCTTATAATATTTGATATTTAAATCATTGTACATAGAAATTCGCTTTATAATTTTCGTAAGCTTAGCTCAGTTGGTTGAGATATTGCATATTATATACAGGAGTCGGGGTTTGAACCCCGGACACTCCACTTCTCTATAATTAAATTGTGTGAGCTCTAACCACTAGACTATTTGACAAACAAAAAAATCGCTTGTAAAATATATACTACAAAATTTAGAAAATGATACTTTACCCACTTGCTTCATATAATATTCATTCTTTTACATTATTATACTTAATCAGATATCCTCTATACGTAACTGCATATATTAATCTTTAAATCAAGTTAGGACTGTAATATGGTTGTTTTTCAAGACTAGATTCAAACTGAAGACTTTAAATAAAACTGAAAGAGAAACCCTACCATTTTATCGAAGTGTTCTTGGCATCTTATATTATATTTTTACTAGACCTTGGACCCGTGCTGCCGCACGGGTCATATCGACAGCAAATAGAACATTCAAATAAATAGAAAATAATGTGCTTTTGGTGCAAATACAATGTTAATAGTAAAAATACAAAAAATAGAAAAAAGAGTTCATGTTGGTACATTACGATGTTGAGAGGGAAAGGGAACCGTCGCATTTAATATGATAGTTGTGCTGGTACATTTTTTATGCTTTAGCGTGCCATAAAATGAGTAGTTGTGCTGGTACATTTTTTTATGCTTCCCTGATCATCCTTGATCTAATTGATGCATTGGAACATTACCATTTTAAATGTGCCTATGTAAAACGAATTATTCACACATTTATGATAAGCTTTATGATTATAATCTTGGTAACAAATTTGAACTATGCGGTAACACAGAAAAAATATGTTTCTAAATAGCGGTGAAATTACACTTAATAATAACACAGTCGGAAAATTGAGGAACTTAGTGTTGATCTGCAATTGAAGAATAACAACACATTTAACATATGTTTCTAAATAGCGGTGATGTTAAATTGACTAATAACACAGTAAAAATATTTTTTTTGAAGAAGCTAAAATGGTGTATAATATTAACCCAAAGTGTCTTTCCTAGCACAAGATGTACAAAGGAAAGACAACAAAGTGTCAAAGTCACAAACAATATTTACAAGAACAAGAAATTAGAAAGAATAAGTAATTAGCCAATACCCAACATAGTAAACGGACTAAGCCACCAACCATGATAATTGAAGGGAAGAGTGACATATTTCGCCTTCAACCACCTAAAGGTAAGAGACGTAATCCTATCAACCACCTGAGTTACCGTGCTTTGTTTATCATTAAACAGTCTGTTGTTTCTTTCTTTCCAAATTTCTCAAACCGTTGCAAACCAGATGACCTGTGTAATCGAACGACGCTTGTTACCAATATCGCCACTGACACTAAATTGAGTAAAATGAGCCGACACCTGAGAAGGTACGACCGCAGAAATACCGAGCCACCTATATATGAGATGCCAAACAGAACCAAAGGTATTACAGTGTAAGAATAAGTGTTGAGAGGATTCAACCAAATCACATCCTGCCGCACACAATATAGAATCCCTATCAAGGACACCGCGGTGATGCAGATTTTCTTTTGTGGGCAACCTGTCTCGAAGTAACCGCCATGCGAACAGAACCACCTTTAGAGGAACATCCTTGTGCCAAAGATCAGCAACTGGTACCGAATTAACTAAAGGAGGATAAATAGTGATGATCCGATAGGCACTACGAACAGAGTAAGCTCGACATGTTTCCAAAGTCCATAACCAGTTGTCAGCCTTGTCGACCTGCAAAATAACATTGTGAAGCAGTAACAACAATTCCCCCACCATCTGTTCCTCCCACACAAACAACCTCCGCCTCCATCTCCACGCCCCACCATCTTCTCCCCATCCCAAATGACTCATATGGAATACAGATGACTCCTTAAACATTGATAAGTCATATAAACGACTAAATCTAACACTAAGCGACACCCCACCAATCCAGATATCCGACCAAAAAAGCGTATGTTTCCCACTACCAAGAGAACGACAAACATTATCACTAAACCAACCAGCTTGACGCAATGCAAAAATGTCGCGCCACCACATTGATGCCCCACGGCCTCCCCCTTGGAGCCGCCCCCCCTCCACACCATATCAAGCTGCTAACACTCTAAACCACAAACTACTGCTATCTACCAACAACCTCCAACACCACCTACCTAACAACGCTAAGTTAAACTCCCTAATTCTCCTTACCACCAACCTCCTTACTCCTACAAACGGTGTTCCAGTCAACCCAATGTATTTTCCTGTGGTCATCACTCCCACCACCCCCCCCCCCCCCCCAAAAAAAAAAAAAATTTTAAA
>Ga0315914_1008881_pt1 | contig 13166 bp, 9 predicted proteins | sample MpolenodulesMG_FD_203920 | JGI IMG/M metagenome (GOLD analysis project Ga0315914, IMG submission 203920) | Medicago polymorpha root nodule microbial communities from Los Angeles, California, United States - elongated nodules | ecosystem: Host-associated > Plants > Roots > Nodule | place: USA...
TGATGAGCGTAGAAACTTGCTTCCTGACGATTTGCAATGGTTTGGGATGAGGATTTTGACCCAAAAATTCGCACTTTTTGGGTTTTTGAAGGTGGAGGGAAAGAAAATGGTGCTTGAAGTATGAACTGATGGGTTTTGTACGAAAACAACAACTCTGCGTTACTTAAGATGCGCATGGGCAATTTGGACATGGTTGCAGGGTGCGAGTGTTTTGTGCTGGGGGAAGAGCAGAAATCTAAAAAAAATTGTGTTACCCACCTATATATTTGTGAGGGGTGCTGAATGTTTGCAATGGGTAAAGCCTTATGAAAATCCATATTATTCAAAAAGAAAATCAAGCGTCTTTCTCAGGGGTATCCGAAGGTTTTGCCCCTTGCAAAAGCCTGATCTTTTCCATGGGTTCATATCCGAAGGCTTTTGCCCTTATGTTAGGAGACGACGACAATTTATTTCTGGGGTTGTTGCTTTTACCTTAATTAATTTATACACTAATTATAGGGATTAATGTTTGGAATTCAACCAACCTTACAACATTTTATTGAGTTGTAACGGGTATATAATCGATATATTGATGAATGAAGACATACAAAATTTGTGGTGAATGTTAACAATGTGCAAGTGTTTTTTAAACAATTTTTTTTTTCTTGAACTGAGACACTCAAAATTTTCTTTTCGAATAGGCTTAAATATGATTTTCGTCCCTGTAATTTGTGTCAGTTTTAGTTTTCGTCCCTGCAAAAAAAAAATTGAAAAATGTCCCTAGCCCCACCAAAACGCTGAAGTGGCATGGGTATGCACACATGACAATTGCTGATGTGGCCGGCCACATAATATTAATTTTTAAAAATCTGGAAATTGTTTTTCAAAATTAAAAAAAAATCTGAAAATAATTTAAAAAATACAAAAATCATAAAAAAAATCCGATTATATAATTTTAAAAAATATAGTTTTTTGAAATATGAAAAAAATGGAAAATTATATAATTATTAAGAAAATTTTAATTTTAAAAAAATTATTTCATTTCTTTCGAAAATTTATTTCCAGATTTTATAATTTTTAAAAATATTAAATTTTTTTTTGAAAATTATAAAATAAAAGTAATTTCAAAAAATTATTTTATATTTTTTAAATTTATTTTCAGAATTTTTAAAATGTTTTTATATATTTTTTTGGATATTTTTAAAATTTATTTTCATATTTTTTAATTTTAAAAACAATTTTTAAAATTTAATATTACGTGGTATGCCACGTGGCAAAAACATGGCAAAGAAGTGGGGTCAGGGACCTTTTTCAAACAATTTTTTTTGCAGGGATGTTATTCAATTTTTTTTTACAGGGACGAAAACCAAAACTGACCCAAATTACAGGGATGAAAATCATATTTAAATCTTTTGAATAATATAAAAAAAGAGAGAGAAACTTCCGTATGAATAAAATGTATTAAGTTTGTTAGATAAGTATAGATATAGTTGGGAGAAGATGTTGACATGTAAAAAGAAAATCTGAAAACATATTAGAAAAAGATATGATGCAGCTATAACCACACTATGTCTTATGCCTTGTGGTGCATCCACCTCTAGACATGTTCTATGAAGTATGAACTATGAAATACACTTGAAATCGGACGACTCTAATTAAATTAAAAACGAGGACTCCAGCATGTGTTTTATTATATTGTTATATTTTATATAATTTTTATTTTTATACATGTAACAACTATTATCATCAGCTAAAGAAAAATTTGCCTCAAAAACAAAAATCAGCTAAAGGAAAACTGTTGCAGTAAACGATCATGGTCCCCAGTACAGAACAAATTAATGTGGTTTAAATACCAACCCATGTTGCAATTTACCCATTCTTAACTCAACACACTTGGATGGGACAATAAAGTCTAAGGGTCTTCGATTTAACTAAATGTTTTGGATTCGAATTCAATCTTAAAAATACAATAGTGTATCCCTTTTTTTTAGATTATTTTGCTGCCTATTATAGTTTTATCTGGTTCAATGAATTAATGCATACAGTTGTGCTTAGAGATATCCAATGTATACAGTTGTGCGTAGAGATATCCAATACACACCAATATTTTTTTTCCCATTCTGATCATCAGAATTAAAATTTCTGGCCTTTATGATGTGAAAAACAAAATCTGACCAATATAATTTATTAAGTTAACGATTTTCCTTTAAAAAAAAGTAAATGATTTGATTTTTCTTGATGCAAAATGATTCATGATAAATAAATTACTATTTTAAAAAAGAATAGTTATGATATTTTTTGCAAAGCATTAATATATATGAATGAATAAGGCAATAAGATTATGCACATGCATTAATTTAGGCACAAATGTATTGTTTTTCCTCTTATACCTGTTTATTCTTTGGATGAGTGGGTACACAAGCAATCCCTTCTGTCATTCGCACATAACCCTACTTTTTTAAAATTAAATTATTTAATTTTTTAATTGAAAGTTGATGGAAAGGTGTTGTTGTACAGCAACCACTCATATTTTATATTATTATTTGTGCCCATTCCAACTTGTTGCTTGATTTTGCCGATTCACCTCAAAATTCATAGCATTTCCCAAAATAGTCCAATTTACCATGATCTACTTGTTCTTGTTCATCACATATATTACATCACATTATCATCATAATCTTTTATTTCATCTAATTTCTGATTTCTTTGACCTCAAGCAATGGTAACAAAATTAAAATATCTATATTTGTTTCCAACCAATGTTACTACCATTACTGCCCAATGGCAACATTTTGCCAGATGAAAAATTGGACTATAAACGCTGACTTTTTGATCACTTAGTTTAAGCATTCACATTTTGACTCAGAAATTTGATTGTTTTAAAAAATTAAGATTAATTAGTATTATTTTTCCCCATACACCTGCTTCTTAATATCATAATCATATTTGATTTAGATAGTTATAGAGTACTACCCCATTAAAATGACACTAATCATCAAAGAGATTGATTAGAATACTTGAGATTATTAATAATAAAGACTATATAAAAAGCAGTTTATCAATAAAAAGTAGTCATTAATGATATTTTAGCATAAATTTATCTCAATTTATTCAATATTAAATTGATGTTTCGAAATCTTAAGCTATTGAAGTTATATAACGGAAGAAATAAACTACTATTTACTTGCTAAAAAAAACTACTATTTACAATACGCGGGTATAAGTTTGATTTATGACCAATACATATAGAAAATCAGACACGCGATGAAAATACCTTACTTGTACACGTATTTATTTGGAAAAGAGTGCGAAATTCTCTCACAATATTAAATTGATGTTTTGAAATCTTAAGCTATCGAAGTTATACAATGGAAGAAATAAACTACTATTTAAAATACGAGGGTATAAGTTCGATTTCTGACCGATACATATAGAAAATCAGACGCGTCACCAAAATACCTTATATTGTACTTGTATTTATTTGGACAAGAGTGAGAAATTCTCTCACAATGTCTAAATATAATTTTAATCACAATGTCTAAACATTTTGTTTAATTTTTTATGAAAATAAATTTTGATTTTTCATAAAATCACAAAAGAAATTAAAAGAAAAAATAAAAATCAAATTTTCCTATTTTCTTCTATTCTCTTTTGCCTCTAAAAACAAAAATCAAACTTGAGAAATGGCTAATGGGCAGTCACCATCTTTCAATCCTTTGGTATTTCTTGCACAAGAGGATAGACATATAGATCAGAAAGAGAAACCTCTCCCTCTCTCATCTTTCTCTAAATTAAAAAATATATAAAAAATTATACAAAACTAAAAATAAAAAATAAAATAAAAATTATATATAAGGTGATACAAATTCCCTTTTTCTCATTCATATATCTCTTACTCATTCATTGTGATACACAACTTTCATTCATTCATCCATTCATCCATTATATATATACATATTTATCTTCTTCAATCAACGGTAATTGTTGTTTGTTAGAGAAAAAATAAAGAGGGCCTTTCGCCCTCTCTCTTTCTTCTTATGCTTTCTCTCAGATCTTAGATTTCTTCAAATTTTCTCATCTGGGTTTGTCTTCATTTGGTAAACTTTCTATCCTAATTCTATGACTTTTGTAAAAGTTTGATGCTTTTTTCAATTTTGAATTATGGGTTGATCTTATTTCGATCCATCAAACTAACCCAATTCAGTAAATTTTGTTTTTTTAATTTAGACATCATCATAGTTTTCTGCTAAAGCTGTCTGAAAAAACATAGATTTGGTCTTTTTTGTTGTTGTTGCTGCATGTTTAATCAGCATTATGTTGTTTTGTGTTTGATGATTGTTGTTTTGATGAATTTAATGTTGTTTGGATTTATAGGACATAGATACGAGGTTTTGTGTTTATTTGGAGATTGTATCATGTATGTAACTGATTGGAATTTGGATCCGATGATGTCAGATGTTTTTGTTTTTTGTTTTGATTTTGATGTTACTACTTTTGGTATTGGTTTGTTTCAATGATTGTTGGAAAAGAATTATGCATTTTTTTTTAAAAGATTTTATTTTATGGATGTGAATTTTTATGGTTACAAATAGAATTTTGATTGGATTATGTGAAAGTGCAGGTGGAAATGGACCCGGGGAAGCTATTCATTGGAGGGATTTCCTGGGATACAAATGAAGACCGACTCAGACAGTATTTTCAGAACTTTGGAGATGTAGTTGAAGCTGTGATAATGAAGGATCGGACCACGGGACGTGCTCGTGGTTTTGGATTTGTTGTTTTTGCTGATCCTTCTGTTGCCGAACGCGTTGTTATGGAAAAACATGTCATAGATGGTAGAACCGTGAGTTTTCTCATCTCTGTTATATCAATTTCTTTATGTGACAAAGTGAATTATGATTCATTGTCCCCCCACAGAAATGATTGAGATGCATTTTTCTTGGTATGATGCAACTTCAGTTTAGAATAAGAGGTTCTGAAAATTACACATACAATATCGGTTTGTAAAGAAATTTAATTATTTGTTTTTTTTAAGTTGACTTTCTTGCAAGATACAATTGAGCACTAAATATGTGATCAGATTTAATATGGCAAGTTCATGGTGAATCATGATGCTTGTTTAAAGATCTTCAATCATGGAAGCAATTGTAATGTGTAGTTGGCATGAATGATAGCAATGGCTCGACAAATATTGTATGAGACAGATAATTGATGCTTGAGATGTTAAGGCAATATGCAAAAGTTGATGAATATAATAGTTACATTATGTTGTTAATTAAATCTAAGTTGTTAATTATGATAAACCAGTGCTCTAAACAATTCTGATCTGCTAGGAAGCTCTACTAGTCTTAGTTGTTAATTAAATCTCCAAGTACATTATTTGTGTTTCTCTCTCACTCTCACGGAGTCCTTGATTTCCATAATTCCTTTCTTATTTATAATTATGTCTATGATTTTGTTAAGTTAAGTTTATTGTCGTGCATTTAACATGCAGGTTGAAGCAAAAAAAGCTGTCCCTAGAGATGATCAGAATGTGTTTAGCAGAAGCAACAGCAGCAGTCATGGATCGCCTGCTCCTACTCCTATACGCACAAAAAAGATATTTGTTGGAGGTTTAGCATCCACAGTTACTGAGAGTGACTTTAAGAATTACTTTGATCAATTCGGAACAATTACTGATGTTGTTGTAATGTATGATCATAACACTCAACGTCCTAGAGGTTTTGGATTCATCACATATGATTCTGAGGAAGCAGTTGAGAAAGTGCTGCACAAAACTTTTCACGAACTTAATGGTAAAATGGTTGAGGTTAAGAGGGCTGTCCCAAAGGATTTATTTCCAAGTCCAAGTAGAGGTCAGCTAGGTGGATTTAGTTACGGTACTATGAGTAAAGTTGGTAGTTTTTCTAATGGTTTTGCTCAGGGATATAATCCAAGCCTGATTGGAGGACATGGACTTAGATTAGACGGTAGATTGAGTCCTGCTAATGTTGGCCGTAGTGGATATTCTCTTTTCAGTCCTAGTTATGGGACAGGACTCAACTTTGAGCCACCATTGAGCCAAAATGAAAACGAAAACTTTGCTTCTAACTTTATCATGGGCCGTGCATTGAGTTCTCCATACAGTGCAAGTCCGAGCAGGTACAATAATGCCATGGCATATGCTGCTGGTTCAAATGTTGGGAACAGTTCAGCCATGAGTTCAACAAATCAGAGTTTGTGGGGTAATGGAAATCTTAATTATGCTCATAACCCTGCAAGCTCTGATGCTTTCTTAGGTTACGGAAGTGAAAATTCAAGTATTGGTTCATTTGGCAATATTGGATCACTTTGGAGTACCTCCGTTGGTACTACTAATCAAGCTGGAACTATTGGCTCTGGTTATGGTAAAAGCAATCTTAATTATAGGCTTGGAGATGTGATTTTAGGGTCAAAAGCGGTAGGTTATGGAAAAAGCAGTGAAAGCAATGTTGAATCAGATTCGTCGTATGCTTTCTCAAATGGCAATTATGGTGAGGCATATAAAAATACCTTTGAAGCTGGGCCATTTTATCAAGACCATACTTGGAGATCAACCACTTCAGAACTAGAGGATTCTGGTCCTCTTAGTTTTGGCCTTGAAAATGCCGTTTCAGATTTAATGCGCAAAAGCTCTAGTGGTGGTCACATTGGGGCTTATGCTGTTGCTAATAGACAATCAAACAGAGGTAGAATTTGTTCTTTTTATTATCATTTGAAAATAAAAAAATTTATTCATTGCTAAGTTGATTGGTGTTTAGATTTTATACTTGATTATGGCTCATAACTTGATGTTAATATTGTAAGAAAAGTTCCACATTTTTCTTTTATATTCACATACTAATTTCTGCATCCCGTAGAGTCTTGTCAACAACACCAGTGTGTGCGTGAAATGCGGATAAACGAGTTACTAGTGAATTAAGTAGTTTAATTATATCATTTTTCCAAAATGCTGGTCCGATGAATAAATTCTAGCCATGTTATGACTATAATTTGAGTGTGTCTGAGCACAGGGGCTTCAAATTGCAATATATAAATTATGAAGTTCACAATCTTGAACTTTTCATGTACAGTGTGATATGCTAAGAGAGATACACCTTACCATGAAATGGGAAGAAAATGAAAGACAATATATTATCGAGTCTAGAATTCAAATTGCTTTTCCATTTCCATATGATTATTTTAGATGCTTAATTATATGTTCTTTTACTTGGATCAGAAAGTATGGCGATACAAAACTTGCATGTATTAATGTGTTTTTGGCCATGTTTTACTTCAGGAATTGCTGCTTAGGAAGGTTATGCCATGTATGATGCTAGCTTGTGTTTCGAAGGTGAATGAATGTGGAAAGCATAAATCTTCTTCGTTTCGTGATAGTTTGAATGATTCTAAAATTTCGTTAGAGCCAATTGGATTGGCAGTGTTGAATAACTTGCAAATACACAGACTTACAAGGGATTTACTATATAAGGGTTGAGTTGAGTGTGAATTATAGGTTTTCTTTCTTTGGGATTTTGAGACTTGTAATCAAGTTATATGATGGAGTTTGTCACAAAATGATGCACACCTCTCATGACAAAGTAATACACAAAAGAAGAAGACCTTCTCCCTTTTATTTTCTTTTGTTAATTTTTTTCCCCCTTTTCAAACTGTTATTCCTTATTCCTCTTTGGACAAGTAGAGTTGGACCATGTTGCTAGTCTTGGTTGGTTGGTATTTTTTAATTTTCTTCACTTCAGTGTTTTGATTTCTCAGAATCTGTAAAAGATACACGATATTATCATTGAAATGTTCATCTAGGTTCCTTAAAATGTTAGCTGATTCATCTTCTACACAATACAATTTTCTCTTGTGCTATTATATGCTTCATTTATGAATTATGTATGATTCATCTCTTGCTTACATTCCAACAATTTGTGTGTATATCATTGTCATTCTTTCATCCCATTCTTAGTTAAAACAATAAAAATGAATTTGATGTTATAGATGACTTTTAGCTCTTTCCCCTCTAAAGATGTAAACAAGGTGGAGAGTATTCTCTTGCTCCGCGCGATGGAGGGCATGATCCTTGCCCCTGAACTGCCTTTCGGGTTGCAAATTGCATCCCTAGAGCGATGGAGGGCATGATCCTTGCCCTCGAATCTGAACTGCCTTCTGGGTTGCGAATTGACATCCCTATTCCTATCTTCATTCTTTTTGTATGATTATATCAACATTTTAGGAGGTTATTGCCTCTCAAACAATTGTAAAAAAATTGTACACACTTTTCTATTTCATGTATTATCTTGACTCTATAACACTGTTTTCTTTTTTCATAAAAAGTGATACAACAACTTCACAACCTGTTACCTTTTTTTTAAGGAAATGAACTTCGTACTTTCTTAACATTGACGAACAACCAAGCCTTATTCCGGATCAAACAACAACACAATATTTTATCATATATGATATGTTTATGCAACTCATTAATCTACATCTCCCACCTTATAGTTATTTTGAAGATCTTCTCTCACCTTTACTGATTTGACCACTTTTTATCTGACCTACTCTCCTTAGTCCTTACTACATAGTTTATATGTCTTCTTCATACATGCTCAAATCACTTAAGTCGAGTTTCCACTATCTTTTTACTCTAGCTCTCTAATGCTGTCATTTATAATCATATCATGTCTAGTCTTATCACACAATCCAACAACAATATCATCTCTGCTACGTTTATTTTATTCTTGTGTCACTCTTTATTGTCCAACACTCTATCCCATACAACATCCCCGATCTTACAATTGTATGATATAAAATTTCCTTTAACTTGAGTGGTACTTTTGTATCACATAGAAAACATGAGACCCTCCTCCATTTCAACAATCTCATTTGTATTTGATGATTTACATCTCTTTATATTTCTCTGCTATTTTATGCTATAGACCCCAAATATTCGAACCATATAACTTGAGGTTTGACATGATTTTCAACTTTCAACTCTAAACTATCCTAAAAAAAGAAAAAAAACTTTCAACTCTAAACTAGGAAGTAGTAATGCCTTACTTATTGGTAAAATTACATTTGGTATACCTTATCTTACTTCTACTTACAAAAAAATCGCACACTTCTAAGATTTATGTTCAAGTCTCCAACCGTCCATATACTTTGTCATACTTTCTAAACACCATTTTAAAATGAAAAGGTTAATAATGTATCTAGCACCAGCCTTAAAGGAAATTCGTGTAATTATATTCCTTTTCCCTTTTAGTATTGGTTAAAGATGCCATTTCTATAAGAACAAAAATTTGAATATTTTAAATTTTAAAAATTGTAATGATTCCATCATTTTTGAAATTACATGTAGTATTCAGACAGGGAATTCCTATCCCACTTTATTCTAGAAATGCAAGTTCCTTTATATCCAATAAATTGACATGACATTTTCAATGTTCATCATTATTTAATTTCTTTTTGTACTTCAAGTATAAGCATGAAGCATTTGGTCGAAGAATTTTCTTCAACACCAATGTCACACACTGACCAAGTGTTTTCCCTATTTATTTTTGATTAAAAATACTTGTACGGTTTATTATAAAGTTAGTAGACAATGCAATGGAGCCAGTGATTGAGTGCAAGAGGATGCTTAAAGAATGTTTGAGGGGGTCACACATACAACACAGGTAGGGTCGGATCAAATTCTTCTTGTTCCATTTCTAAAACAAGCTTATTTTCAAAATAGATAATGATAGTTGTTAAATTAAAGTATTCAAAATAAATGTTCTCTTTCTTTAAAAATATATAAAAATAAATGTTCTCTTGAAACATAAATATATAGTTTATATTTATTAATTTATATAATCACTGATTTTATACTTCTATAAAAAAATTCACTGTGTTTGCACTATAAATTAATAAATGTTCTCTTTAAGCATTTGAATATTGTTTTGCACATTATTTAAATAAAAATAATAATAAAAAAATCGTTAAAATAATTGTGCACAACGATTTTTTTGCACAACGATTTTTTTTTATTTAAGTAATTTGCAAAACAATATTCAAATGCTTAATTTTTATAGTCATTGAAATATTTTTTGAGGACTTAAATGCTCTTTATTTTTTGATCAAGATTTAAATGTTATTCTTATTAAGATATATATGCATAAGTATAATACTGCAATTATTTGAAACGTACCAAAATAATGATTGAAACATTCAAAATCAATAAATATTAATAATGATAATTTATGGATTTTGTAAAAAAGAAAAACAGGTTTGAAGTTTCCTCGGCAGTTAACTGCCGAAGTTTTCTTCGGTAGTTTACTGTCGAAGTTTTCCTCGGTAGTTAACTGCAGCCGGTTCCATAATTCAGCAGTTAACTGCCGAGGAGCATTTGAGTAATTTACATGTGTTTTTTGGCCTAAGCAAACGTGTATAGAACAATTTTCATTTATAGTTGTATTGTGTGTGAATTTTTGACCGTATTTATCACATCACAGTGAAAAGGTCAAAAATTTTGACCCCTGTTGTTGATGCTTGGACAGACAGTCAACCACGTTCTTTAGGGAAAAGAAAGTCAAAGAAGTTCTGCAATTTCCATTTATCATTTTTTGTAGGGCTGGCATCTCAATCGAGTTTCTTTCACCGGGTTTATTTTTAAACGGGATTACATTATTTATTTTTTATTTATCAGTTTTATTACTTCTTTTATTTGAAGGAAGGAAGTTTTGTTACTTTTTTGACACTAACTTTTGTATTTCCAATTTTTTTTAAGGATTGTATTCCTATTTTTTTTTACGGAAAACTTTAGAATCTCATTCGATTTTGAATATAAAAAATATATTTATAAGTAGTTGCCTTAGATATAAAAAAAGTATAATCAACTTGAATATATTGATTCCTCTCTTACACCACCAAAAATTATGGATTCCTCTAAAAAACTTGAATATATTTATTGAATTTATTTCAAAAATATCTTTAAATTAATTTATGTTCTATTTTTCAACGAGTCTTCTAATTTTTTATGGAATATATTTCTATGAAGAATGTGTTTGAGAATGCCCATGATATTAATTGAAATTTAAAAATTAATTAGACTCAACAAAATTTATAGTATTCAGTACTCTTTTATATTCTATGATGTTTTTACTTATAATCAAGTTTGAAAGAAACATAAATACTACTTCGGTCTTAAAAACAAAAAAAAATCAAACAAATAGTTATATTTAATTCAAATTTTTAACAAAATACATAAATTTTGTTTGACCTTTTCTGTTTGTTTATATTTAAAACAGAATAGAGTATATGTCTTAGCTTAGACACTTTGGGTTAGCTCTAAATTGGCCATTGAATCAAGGTCTTTAGCTTAGACACTTTGGGTTAGCTCAAACGGTATCTCTCAACAAATGATATTGGTAACATTGCTTAGCCTTAGAAGCTTTTGTTTGGGGTTGCCGTGAATATGCTTTGGCTAGATGGTAACATCCTCATATTTGATCATCATATGATATGGATTGCATCCTCAGTCGAGAGATGCTTACATAGATACAACTCTAAATCAAAATGATTTGAGCATACTCACAAAACATAGAAAAGTTTAAATGAGAATAAAATTAAATGATAATAATTGATGTGACTAATTTATTTTTGTTTTAATTTTTTCATTTTATATGAATGTGCCTAAATCATTTTAATTTGAAGTTGTGACTATATTAGACTTTCTCAACTTGGTCTAAGGTTATATATCAGGTAGAGGAGATACATAGTTCGATGAATGCATATTTGAGAACGAGTAATATTCCTACTTCTCATGTGTTTTGGTTGAAATTGTCCTTTGAAAAGAGTGTTAGTAACATAGTATGATACAAGTGACATATACTTAAGTACCTTAACTATTTTAATCTTTTAATCTACGGGGTTCGATTAGTTGCGCATAGAGAACACCTTTTATTTAAAAAAAAGTAACAAAAAATAAAAAAGCAGTTTCTATGATCAAAATTCAGAAATCAGATAATGTCAACTTTGGCTGCAATTCGTAATGGGCAAGGTTCGAAAATTGGAAAGAAAGATTATTTCCATATTATTCATCAAAATAAAAATATTTCCATTATGTTGACCTCTTTGAGCAAAAAGCATTGAAGGAACATTTCCACACTTTTGAGCAAAATTCTCATTTTCCAATGAGTTCAGATGCCATTGAATGTCAGCCATAAAAAATAATCCAACGGTCTGAAAGCAAGATACGGTGGTGTTAAAGGGGTACACCGTGAAGTTAACGCCACCTTACGTCTCATTTTAATTGGAAATAAGATTTTGGCAAAAAAAAAAAAATTGAAAATGAATTTATAAATATTTTATAAGAATAATCAAATTATTTTTTTAAAAAAAGAATAATCAAATTATTTATCAAGCTCAAGGAAAATTTGCCCAAATCCCTTAAATTTGTACAATGATAAAATGAATTTATAATTTTTATTTGATTACAATGATATTTGTACGACGTGTCCACCGTTGATTTACAATATCTCTATCAGAAAATATGTGAGGTGTTTAAGATAGATTCTCGCCTCTCAACTAGATTTTCTTTACGAGGCAAAATTGAATCCCTAATACATGCTTAAGAAGTCTATGTTCTTATCAACCAATTTGTAGGTAAAGATATCATAATTCTAACCGTGGATGAATTTAGTTTTTATTGAAACTTTATTTTTTTACGTATATTCTCTTTTGACAACTTTTAGTTTAAAATTATAAAACGTTTAAGAAAAAATTACAAATACTAACTGTATTTTATTTTACAATACATTCAATCCTATTTTACCATTATACGCCATATAATTTCGCAATATTTCCCTAGAAAAAATATCGTAATATTTATAAAAAAAAAATACATATACAACAGTATCTTTTTTTCAATTGAAAAACATGTCTACAAATTTAAATTAGAGGCAGCAAATGAATCCAATTGCCATGTCCATGTCTATCCTATTAATTTATTAAAGTTAAATTCAATGAATCCATCCACTCAACAACCAAAAAAGATAAAACAAGTAAGTGACGGAGTTGAGCCTAACAGAAAAGATTACATTCTATGACGATATTTTGAAGTGACACTAAATTTTAGATCTAACACATCTTAAATAAAATTATCTTTGATAGAAAGAATTCAAAAAACCATAATTTATTTATAT
>Ga0315914_1008883_pt1 | contig 13164 bp, 9 predicted proteins | sample MpolenodulesMG_FD_203920 | JGI IMG/M metagenome (GOLD analysis project Ga0315914, IMG submission 203920) | Medicago polymorpha root nodule microbial communities from Los Angeles, California, United States - elongated nodules | ecosystem: Host-associated > Plants > Roots > Nodule | place: USA...
AAAGTGGACCTAATCCTTGAGGATGTGGTAATACACTTAAGAAATTATTCCATCGAACATATTCTCCTCTGGATCCTGGAATAGCAACATGAACTAAATGCCCTGCCCAAGCTAAGGAACTGACTCAAAAAAAAAACATAACTAAAACAGTCAATTTGTATTTTCTTTCTTGACAAAAAAAAAGAGAAATGATATTTGAACAACCATTTTTTAACAACTTTTGTGACAACTTTCTCTCTCAAACTCACATTATATTTTTACTTTATATCTCTATTGCTTTGATTTTTGTGTCAATACATGATTTTCTTTGTAAAATTTTGATCGTCTCAAAAGTTGTCATATAAATAGATGTTTAAATAATACAACTCAAAAAAAACAATCAATTTGCGAAGACATACACCTTTTTATGATGTATAATTCGCCACGTCGTGTCTGCATGTCAATGTGTAATCATGAATTAGGTGCAATAATAGTGGGACATGATATCTTTAAATAATTGTGTCATTGCAGGAGATGGGTTTTTTTTTTATATAATTGTGTCATTGCAGGAGATGGGTGTCTTTTTTTTATAGATCAAGAGCAAAATGACATAATAAAGAATAGTGTCCAACTAAGTTGGAAACACTAATCTTCTCTGTTGCCAATTGCTCATATATATTATTAAAAAAAATTAAAAAAGTTACATAAAAACTGGGGGGATATAAAACCTGACCCAGTCAAAAACCCTAGCGGGCAAAACAAAAAAACAAAAAATAAAAAATCCACAAAGGTGGATCCAACCCTAAACAATTTCAACAATTAAGCGCAGGTCTAAAATTTAGCAAATCAATCGATCGTCAAAACAAAATCGGATCACGTACCATCAACTCCCTACAACAACGACAGCAAGCATCAATGACTCTTTCGAGTCCATACAGTCTCATATCAATCAGCAAGATTACTGGGATAACCCGAGAATGGCGTATGAATCGACTGTCAACACAGAAAGATTCAAGAACCAAAAGCCCCTGCAACAAAAGCAACAGCTTTACCGACCCTTTCGAGCCTAAACCAAGCAAGAAATATCTTCATTGAAACCGATCCCGAGCTTTGAAACTGGACATTGAATCCGCCCGCCAACACGGTTGCAAATCCATCAGTCCACTACTCACCGCGACGAACATCGACAACAGTAAGTTTTAACGGCCGCCTGAATTAACCATCCAAAAGAAAGGCCACGCTCTTTCGAGCTAACAATCCAAAGTGAATATTTGTCCAAGACATCAAAGCACATTCGGATTAATTAAAGAACCGAACCAAGAGAACCAAAGACAAGTTTGAGTAAAATCAAATTGTCTTTTAAACGATGAATGGTATACGAACCAACCGCCAACACGGATGGGTTCACGAACCAACAACCCCCGCAACAAATCAGCGCAAGCACTAACAGCCCTTTCGAGCCCCTCGAACCTCAACCAAAGATTGGTAGAAACCACCCCAACCAAGAGGCGACGACACCGCTACCCACCAGAGCTACCCCAAGCCAGAATAGATCCAACAACCGACGGCATGACAGAGTACGGCAAGATCTGACGGAAAAGAGCTTGCAAACCCCCGAACCAGATCTGAGGATAGATTATCTGGAACAGAGGACAACTGTACAGGAGGAGAGGCGCCGGTGGTGCAGAGGGTGAACCTCATCGCCGGTGGTGCAGGAGATGGGGTTGTTTATAGTAGACTGGTCATTTTATTGCTCATGCCAGGGGACTCTTGTCTCTTCAATTTAATCAATTTAAGTATCTTGTCTTCAAAGTGTATAGTATTTCTTTTAAGGGAAACAAATGATTCTCAGAGCATTCGATATAATCTTCATTTTCTAATACATTAAAGATATGGTCATGTTAACCAATGTGCCCGGGGCACTGGTTAAGGAAACTAAAAAACGTAAGTTTTAAAATGAAAGTAACACTTGTTATACTTTTAAAGAGTTGACAACACAAGTTCCAATTAGGCATGACAATGGGGCGGGGTGGGGACGGGTATTGCCATCCCCATCCCCTACTCTCATATACTTACCCTGCCCATACCCAACGGGAAAGAGAAATTGAATCACATCCCCGTCCCCAATGGGTTCGGGTATTCCCTCCTCATCCCCGTCCCCACAGTGAATCAATTTTTTTAATAAAAAAAGAGTTTTTTTACGATTCAATCGTAATTTTGTAATGCATTATCCAACAATTTGCGCTCATTTTAACATTTACTTACCGAATAATTCGGTTGCCCCTTTAACTATCAATGAAAGTTCTTATATTATGACAATTATCAAACCAAATAACATGACATATCATCATCAACCCCCTCAACAAAAACAAAAACATGACCTTTCTGCATTTGGGTAGGGTTTGGGTATGAGTTCGGGGTGGGTGCATATAACCCTGTTACCCGACCCCTACCCTTATTTTGAAATTGGAGAAAACCCAAACCCATATCCAAACCCAGTCAAATCGAGGTTAGTTTGGTCGGGTACCCATGGGCACGGGTTTTGTTGCCATGCCTAGTTTCAATGTAATACTTACTATATTTGACTCCTTAACGAGTGTCCCCAGTTAACATTACCCTTAAAGATATAAACTTTCCATAAATATTTATTTTCAAGATTTTTAAAGAGTGTCTCATGCTCTCGATAGCAAACCCTTTTTAAAGATCAAATGTTAAATTGCATATTTAGTCCATTAATTTATTTGTTGTTTTTATATTGATCCTTTAATTAATTGGTGTTACGTTTTGGTCTTTCAATGTTACTTCCATTAGTTTAATTGGTCATTTTCTGTTAACTTTTAACAATAATGTCGTTTCAAGTTATATTCGTAGATTTTTTGGAGTAAAAAGATAGAAATATGCATGTCTATGTTTGTTGCAAGTTTACTAAATTTTATTCCCGGGTATAAAACGTTTTTGGAAATATAAAATTTTTCCCAAAGAAAATGGTGGGAATAAAGTTCCCATGGAGATGGGAATAAATTCATATGTAATTACCTATTATAATTCCTATTTTTATGGTTCCCGGGAATATTATAATGTTAAACAAACATCTTTTTTCTATATAACTTAGAATAAAATTCTCATCTTTATGTTCCAAGAAATATTATTCATAGGAATAAATTTGATAAACTTGAAACAAATACACCCTAAGGTGGATCAACATTGTAGACAGTCCATCAAAGATCTCATTAATTTGATTAACATTAATCGTTTGATCTTTTTTTTAAATAGAACCATTAGATTACACATGCCTACTATGTCTAATGGTGGACCCCCCACACCTAATCTTTTTAACATTTCTTCATCTTCTTCCCTTCTCCTCATCTTCATCTTCAACATATTCATCAAACCAGATCCAAAATAAACCCATAAAAAAACTCAAAATCATCAAGAGAAACAAAAAATTTAACTGCAATGTCATTATCTCATTTCTGCTTCGTCACTTTCAAAAGTAACACATCTATACCCGATCTCTCCATGCCAAATATTTCGATGGATTTTTTCAAAATCTCCAGCATCTATTCAGTTCCAGAACCTATACTTGAAGAAAAGATATATTTGGAGAGAGAGAGAGAGTTTTCATTATCCATCCAACGCAGCACATCACAATCAGAAATCCTTATTCAAGGGATTTTCCCTCAAATCTTTCATCGGTGTATTTTAGGGTTTCTCATTTTTTTTCTCAAACCTTTTTTTGAATGTCTTTAGAATTTCCCATACTTTAATCCAATTTAGAAATTTCATTGCCATTTTCTCCATGTCCCTTCTTCTTTTTTAGACATTGGTGTAAAAAGGTAACAGAAAAGGATCAATTGGAGTGACGAAAGTAATATTGAGGGACCAAAACATAACAATTAATTGAGGGACCAATATGAAAATAACAAATAAGTTGAGGTACCAAATATGCAATTTAGCCAAGATTAAACTATCAAAATCAGTTTCTGACTCTTTATATGGCTCTTAAATAGGTCCCCAACTTTATGAATATTTCAAAAAGGTCATTGAATCTTTTAAATTTTAGTCATATTAAAATTAATCCTTTAATAATATGTCGGGGACTAAATTAATAGTAAGTGGATAATTTTAAGGACCAAATTGATGATAACTTGTTAAAATATGGGGGTTGAATTGATAGGAAGTAGTTAAATATACAAAATCAACTTTCTTCAACCTGAGATGTATTCTCCACCAACCAATACTTCATTGCTTTTGACATTATCATCAAAATTCATCACTTAATTCTAATGTCTGGAACAGCAGCTGCGGCAAAATTCCCATGTCACAAAGTTGTTACAACGTGAAAATATAGAAGCTGGAAACTGGAGCTTCCCTGACGTGTATTTGGTCACGCTTCGACGCGAAAACAAACACACCATTAGTAGAATCATCCACGCTATGTGAGTGACAAATGAAAGAAAAAGGTATGTTGGGTTTAGAAATGGAAGAAATAATTTTATTTTTTTAGGTTTGATAGAAAGAAAAAGTGATTCAATTAAAATCTGCGATAAAACATCTCAAGAATCCAATAGATAAATAGATTAGATCAATAACGCTTCAAAGAAAATCTTCTTAAAATATTTTGAGAAAAAAATTAGCGGAATAATTAGCTCTAATATCATATTATTATTATTGAAGCTATTGACAAGTAAAAAAAGTTGAGAAAAAGTTGTATACAACACTTATATAGTCTATGAGAAAACAATGACTAGTGTAACTAGTTAGTATAACTATTATTTTTAAAAATAAAATAAAAAATTAGAGTGTAAATACATCATATCATGTGGTAATAAAGACACCTCAACTTTGTTGTCACCTTAGACTCACCATGAACCATATGCAACATCCCAATAATATTATTAAAATAAAGATGAAAAGAGAGTACAATTTGGAGAGACTAGACCAAAACTCAAAAAAAATAACAATGGGGATACATAGTTGCCTCGTTATAAAAAATAGTAACAAATACTAGTATTTTCTTAATAATTTAAAATAATCTTTAAACGATGCATTGAAAATCAAACAGTGATACTTCCGGATCATGATCCGACTGTGGTTGGACAGTAAATCAACCACAATTCAATCAGTTCAACCTTATTTAACAAGATTAAGGTAAAGTTTAAATCAACATAATCGACGAACTGACTAATTCATAATTGAATCTGCTGATTCGGTCCAATCTTTAAAACGTTTAAAGTTTTTTTTAAGGAACTAAATTAAAGTTTTCTTCATGCATGTCAACGTCTTGTCTGTCCACTTCTATATTTGTCATTGATTTCTAATATTTGGTAGGTCTTAGGTATTTTTGTTTTTCAGCCCAATCACCATCGAACAAAACATACTATAAGAAATATCCGTTTGTGTGTGATAGGAAAATACTACGTATATACAGCAAAATGAATTGTGGACATATACAAGAATACACCCGATCCACAAAATATTTAACTAACTCACCTTCTTTTGCTATATATAAATAATATTTATACATATGGGAACTTCTATGGTACACTCATGAATTTTAGTGTATCGGTACTCTTTTTTTTTTTTTTTTTTTTCTGAAAACTCGGTATCCGATCGAAGGACCAACTAATTCGAGGGGACCAATCCCACCGCCCACTTGTGGGGGCCCATTTAAAGCCAGAGCAAGCTCTGTATGGACTTAGCCCACCGAAATTGGCACCAGAGGGAATCGAACCTGAAACCTTTGGAGGAGCAAACTCCAAGATCCCAAACCAACCACTAGGCCAACCCCAAATGGGTTAGTGTACCGGTACTCTTATTTCACAAAATTTATAAATTAACATTCATTTCTATGAAATAAAAAGTTATTTGTCAATATTTATATTTTAGAAAACATCATATCATAAGAAAAAACATCATTTCATTGTTTATAAGGATCATATTAAAAAATTTACATTTTGTCATAAAAAAATAATCAATATTCATTGTTATCTAAAAATTTGTAAAAATTATATTTTATTTCGTCGAAACTTTTGGTAAATAAAATTTAATTATTATAGTTGTCAATGATAGAAAATAATTATTTTTCTTCAAAAAAAGCAACTCATTTTTTATTAATTTAACGACTTGGTACACCGATACATCCAAATTTAGCAAGAATGTATAGAATGCATATTGTGTGAAAGTTGGTTCTTTATTCTCGGGTGAAATTGATTGTGTTGAACTAGAAGCCAAAAATGAGGTATTTTAAAATACCTCTTTGCCGAAATTTTCTTTGAAAAATCAAAGAATATTTCGGGTCAAAGGGCGTGTGAAAGTGGGATCTTGGGTCAAAAATTGGGGTATGACACACATATACGGTGTTTGATGCATGAGGGCATTCTTAGGTGTGGTGGCATGCACCAGGATTACGTTGTACGCCCTAGTGACGTGTGTTGATCCGACGAACTCCTTGTCCACATGTCTACGTTGGATTAGCTTTCTAGCCGGTCCAGAACATTTTCTGACAAAGGTTTGAGCTTTCTTCTGAATCGGATTAACTATTGTGTAACATAACTTGTTATCAATCAAACTGTTGTTAGTTATTTTTTGTCAATGGTTTGACGTTACTTGTATATCAGATGAACTATAATGAGACTTAATCTTTGATTAGTCGAAATGTGACTTGTTCCTTTTTTGACAATGGTTTTAAATTTTATGCTTGATTGTATGAGTTACAATGAGACTTAAATAAAGATCAGTCAAATTGTGGTTATCACATTAACCGAAAAAGGTTCGACTTCTCCTGAATTAGATGATATATTTTAAAAAATGTTAAGGAATATATTTTGTATCTATTATAATGAAATACTTTTTTTTTATCATATCTACTTTTTGTTTAAGTATATTTATTCCATTTTATAAATACACATGTCTTTCCTACCATGATTTTATTTAATTTTCGCTTATACTATACTACTAAAACATTGCCGGTATCTTTAAAAAAAATTGCTAGTATCTTATTTTCTTTCCTTTATCTTTCTTTCATCAATAAAAAAAATGTAAAGAAAGTAGTGACCAAATTGCCTTTGTTTATATTTATTGGGAAATAAAAGTAAATTATATATTTTTTTCAGAGATTAAATTAGGTCTTAAATTTTTTCTCAAGAAGTAAAATTAGTCTTCGTTTTTTTTAACTTGTAAAAAAAAATATTCGTCATTTAGTCATCAAAATAAAATAAAATAACGTTGAGAATAATATCGACAGATACAAGCATATGATAATATATAATAATAATCTAATTGATATTCGACAAAATAATGTTTTGGAAGTTTTTCTTTTTGGACCCAAGCTTAAATAAACAACAAGATATGGTTGTAAAAAATTTGTAACGTCAAAAATTTGTAGAAAAATAAAAAAGTGGAACAAAAAACAATAAAGAAAAAAGAAGAACAAAATTTGTCTAAAAAAATGAAAGTGAAAATAAAATATCTTCTTAAATTTTTGATTGGAAAGATAAAAACACATTAATTAATGAATATGGGGTAAAGATGCGAATAACAAAAAATTTATGTAAATAATAATATAGGTTTTACACAATTTGATTGGTTGATATCATGAGAGGATAAATACCCTCAAATCATAAGAGGGTAGGCTTCACCATTGAACAACGATCTGTTTGGTCAAAAGATGAACAATTTCAACCTCTATGCATTGCAAATGATGTTAGTTCCGAAAATTGTGCTTGTTTAATCCACAACTTATCACATTAGCTAAAATTTATGTGATGTTCCTTAAATAATTGACTCAGTTAATAGGGTCATTGATACTGTAATATTGCATGCAAATAATCTGTTCTTGTATTGGGGAGTAGGGACCGTTTGGTTAGAAATAGACTAGGTCACCCTTATTATCATTTTTTAATTTTTATTTTTATAATGATCTTACTAGGGAAAGTATATATATTTTATCGTGTTTTTCTTACATCGTCGTTTCAATCTTGCCCGTTAGCTTAATAGACAGTTACGGATTATGATAGGAACCCAAATATGGTATCGGTCAAATAGTGAGCCTGCATTCGGGCATCACTCCTTACCTCATGTTAGTGTCTTGAATTTGTAAGGTAAGAAAATATCTAAACTCTGCAACCTGCGAACATATCATAAAATTCTTTTAAAAAAACAAATCTTTATAAAATCTTTTTTTTGTTTTGTTTTAGTAGTAAAATAAGATTGGTTTTACCTATATAAGTAAATTTCAGAAAGATATAGTTTTCTATAAAAAAAAGTAGCGATATTTTTAAAAATATTCTAACGCCAAACTTCAAAGTAGTATATATAAGTTTGAGTTTTTCCCTTAAAAAAAGTTTGAGTTTATACGTAATAGATTATTGAGAATAATAAAATATAGAAGCATGTTTGATTGATATAAAGAGAAATTGGCATGCAGTGTGACACATGTGAAAACAATTGAGGAATGAGAATCATTTTTATTAATAATAGTGACTCTAATGGTCAAATCACAACATTTTTTTTAACCAAGTGATGCAAGTAGTACCACACCAAATATATGACCAAAAGAAGAGAAATACAAGAAAAAAAAGGGGAATATGTGAAGGACTTTTTCAAAAGTTAATAAATCTAAAATTTGGCATACCAACCTTATTTTAGTTTTTTTTAATGGCAAATATATTATATATAAATATAAAAAACAGTACAAAATACACCAAAATAGTCGCATAAAACGCTACCTAGAAACACCAGGGCAACCCCTGGAAGACAAATTTCGAAGGGACACACCAAAAAGAAAACAAAAACAAGAAAGCAACACCAAGGAAGAAAACCAACACCAAAAAACCAACACCGAGAAAAACCAGCAGCCAGAACAAAAACAGAAAAGCAAAGGGAAACCCCCAAAGCCGGACAAAAGGGAGGAGACAGAAGCCCCCACCCAACCCCCCTCACAAACCAAGGAAACCTGCCACCAAAACTCTACCTATACCAGCATAGGACGGGTTGCACCTCCCATTCATGAAAGGAGCAGGAACTAGCAGGGCATTTAGCTAGGAACCACTTCCAAGCTAAGAATTTCGCTCTGTCCACCACTGGTTCCTCACTAAGAACGCCACCAGAGAAAATAAGATCGTTTCGGATCGTCCAAATGGTCCAAATAACAGCATGCTAAACTAAAACCAAACCTGACCTAACTCTCTTCCCCCTCCCAAGGCCCGTGAAGGCCTGGAATTGCTCAGGAAGACCAAGGGGGATCACAAACTCCCAACCCAACCACCTAGAGACCTGATACCGGACCGGAAAGATAGCGGGACACGCTAGGAAAAGATGGACTGAAAACTCAGACGGCGCAACACAAAAGACACAACCCATATCCCTCTCTGGAAGAGGAACGCCATGCCGCACCGGGTTAAGCTCCTATAAAAGAAGAAGTTGCCACGAAAAGACAATCACCTTCGACGGGGCCAATGATTTCCAAACTTTGGCAACAACCTGCAAGGTAACCCCCTAAGGAGTACCCATAGCCGACAAACCCTTAATAAGGAAGGAGTAGGCCGACTTCACCGTATAACAACCATCCTTGCTCAGAGTCCAAGACCACGCATCCTCCCTATCTACCCCTGGGTGTCTGGTCACCACCACAAGCAAATCATTAAACAGAAGTCTCCTCCACCTAAGATCCCAAACCCAGACATTCCCCTCCCACGCTCCTAAATCCCCCACTCTACCATCCACCTGAAAGGATAACTGAAAGAGGCGGGGGAACCTATCTCTAAGGAGGGTCGGACCACACCACAGGTCATGCCAGAACTGAGTCGAGCGACCATTACCAATAACTCTAGTCGCCCCATTCGAGAACCAGTCCCCAGTAGCCTCCCTGTCATCCCCCAAAAGGCAGATATTAGATCACCACGAGGACACCCCTCGGAGACCAGACGACCTCCCACCAAGGTGAAGCGAGGGCTGACACGCTCCATAACGGGCCATAATGATATCTCTCCAAATTCCTCCATCCCTTTGCAAAAACCTCCAGCACCATTTGGCCAAAAGGGCAAGGTTAACCTAACGAAGGTCCCTCACACCAAGCCCCCCCAACTACCGTTAACGAGGATAGAGAGCCTACCACAAAAGGCACAGGCACGAATCCAACTACGCCACCTCCCACTGAACCCTAATCTCACCATCATATACTCAAGGAAGTTCCAACTGACAGAGTCATATGCCTTTTCAAAATCCACCTTAAAGATATGACACTCCTTCTTGGATTTCCTAGCAACATCAATAACCTCCTTCACCGCGACCACCCCATCCACAAGCTAACGACCTTTAATAAAAACAGATTGGTTGGCAGAGATCAGCTTATCCATAATAGGCGTCAGCCTACTCGCCAAAACTTTGGCCACCAACTTATAGAGGGACCCTAGGAGAGAGATAGGACGGAAGTCCCCTATACGGGTTGGGGATGACTACTTAGGAATAAGGGTAATGAAATACAAGGGAAAGCAATGGGGAAGGGTAGACGAGTGATAAAATTGATGGAACATGATACCAACTTCCCCTTTCTAACAACTCCCAAAATATCTTATAGAATGAAAAGTTAAAATCATCGGGCTCTGGGCTTTTAGTCCCATCAGAGCCAACCACCGCCCTTTTGATTTCCTCTTCACTAAAAGGGGCAACCAAAACACTGGCTTCAACCTCAGTAATCACAGGTAAAAGCACCCCATCTAGGGTAGGTCGATCCAACATAGCGTTCCTCCGCCTCCTCATTTTAATACTGGATCTGTTCTTAGTGTACTTCTTCTTGATAAATTCTTAAAAATCTATCCATAAATTTAAATTAGAAAAGGAAAGGGTAAGACCAAAGTTGACTAACCTATTTGCACAAACATTCCCTTCTCTATATATGTGAGTAGTAAAAAATGTCTTGTTACTTGTTAGAAATAAGCAGTTAAGTCATCTGCTCCACAAACATGCACTACTTTTATAGACTTGAAAGCAAGAAGGGTCAGCTGAGAGTCTAATTCTAACTAGAGACTATAATCAAAATACAACTATCTCAAGTGAGATTCGAATTATATACAATAAAAATACAAAGTCAAACTATAATCACTGACATAAAAGAACTTGAATTATATATATATATATATATATATATATATATATATATATATTGTTATTTTGACACGGCACGACAACCTTGTAAACAATGGCCTTGAAGATATATTAAATTAAGTATTTTTTTTAAGAAATTAAATTAAATACTTATTGAATATATGACTATTGTATAAGTATATATTGTATTATATATCGAATACTCATTCGGTCTCAAATATAAAAAAAAAAGTTCAAAAAAGTTGATGTGATAGAGTCTGAATTTTATAACCAAATATTGCTTATATTTGACTAGTTTTTAGATGGGCACGGTGTCTGTATGTTCCGTCTTCTTATTGCGCTAATGTGTGTATATTATAAACATTAGTTTTTATGAAATTTTAACTAAATTTATTTTGATTTTGATTAAAATTATAAATATATATAATACATATTTTGAACTTTCATATTTTAAATGCAAATCAGGCTCGGTACCATGTGATTTGCATAAAATATGAGAGGTAAATGACAAAATAAATCTTATTTAAAATAATTAAAAAACTATGAAAATTATGAGAGATTTGTTATATGGCACGAGAGGTTCCGCACACGAATTGTACAACATGTTCATTTACATGTGAACTTCTCTCTTAATGGATGCAAGCTTATAACTTTTTTTCAAAAATAAAAGACAAACCAACATAAAATAAAATAAATTATTGGTATTAATTAAGATTTTGTTTGAAAAAAACACCCAAAAATTTGAAAGATGTGTTAAAAAAACTTCTTTCCAAAACATGCTTACCAATAAAAACAAATGGAATACTTTATTATTTAATTCAACGTAACTAATCAATTTCATAAAAAATGTGTATTTCCTTAATAAAAAATTTCACATAATATGAGACAAAAAGAATGACATTGTAGTCCCTACTTTCTTTAAAGAGATGGATTGTTCAGGTGGATCTTAAACCTTTGAGCAAGCCCAAAAGAACACTTGTGATACACATTGCTTCAGGGGTGTTGCAGTTGCCATTAAAATTCTGGAATATGAGTATGTCCTTGGGATTGACATTTGCAAGAATTTTCTTCGTAGAAGATTGATGTTGAAGAAAGGGGGCACCCTTCCCACTTTGGATGACTTGCACAACAAATGAAACAATCTTCAAAAGGTGCTTGAAAAACGGTCTCTCGCACCTATTGGTAAGAAATTTACATTTTCACTTTTTCATCTATTTGAGGATACACGTAGGGTTCTTGTTGTGGGGGCTTGGAACCTTGCACCAAGAATACTTCATTTGTTTTCTTATACGCCAGATTCAACTCGGACATGGTTAGAAGCACTAATGTTCAATTTTAGATTAGGATTCATAGCATTCCTCTTGAATATTGGAGGACTAGTTTTTTACTTTTTTTTTTCTATTGGAAGGAGTATTGGAATTCTTTTAGTATTAGGTGAAGCTAGAAGCGATTAGTAGCAAAAAGGACGTTTCAATTTATCTTTCTCAATTGAATTTCACAATTTTTCTCAGAAATTTAAATGAACTTTCACTTTACAATATGTGAAAAACAAACTGAATTTAAAGTGTCGTTCTTTCAGCTAATTACAATAACGTTGTGTGCATATTTAATTAAAAAATTACAATAAATAATAATTTTAAAAAAAATTGGGTGAGGGAGTGATGTCACATTCGAAGGCAGTGAAGACCTTCATGTTTAAAGAGGGCTTGCTCAAAGAGGAACAACACAACAAAATAAGGGGGTGAGAAATCTTGTCATAACATAATAATAGGAAAAATTATGTACAACATTAAAGTGTCGTAAGAAATAGCATTTCCATTGTCATAAGATTATCAACATTTATCATATTTGTCACCACAGATCACACATCACACCGTTTCGTCGTTTTCACACTTTAAAATACCAAGTACAAACATCGTCATTTAAATGCATATGGACTCTCCCTAAGACCTATATGAAACGTGGTACCACACATATCATCACCAAGTTGCCAGAGATATGTTACTGGACTTTTCATCACCAATTCATCACCATTTTCCTAAACTCAATTCTAGTATGCATGCATGGGGACCGACTCGT